>Ga0164318_10003923_pt1 | contig 14168 bp, 14 predicted proteins | sample GuaBasSedimGuay9_FD_113734 | JGI IMG/M metagenome (GOLD analysis project Ga0164318, IMG submission 113734) | Subseafloor sediment microbial communities from Guaymas Basin, Gulf of California, Mexico - Guay9, Core 4571-4, 0-3 cm | ecosystem: Environmental > Aquatic > Marine > Hydrothermal vents...
AAAAACAATAAATATTAAAATTACTGAAATTATACCTAAAAGGTCAAATACTAAATTTATTTGAATAGAATATAGGACAGTTAATATTAGTGCTAATACAACTTGTATAAAAACTAACATTATTATCTCCTCTCATAAATAGCGAAAGTTAAATCTAAGTGATCTTCAGACCAAACTAAATCAAAACCATCTAAATTTAGATTTAAATAAACATTTCCAATATATTCTTTTTTTATATGAGTTATATATAAACGTTTCGCATATGGAAAACTCAACTCATAAATAGTCTTTCCACCTATTACAAATATCTCTTCTTCATGTTCTTCTTTTAAAAATTTAATCAAATCACGGACAACTTTTACTCCAGGATAAGAAAACTCCTCTAAAGAAGCAACTATTATATTCCTTTTAGGAAGTGGATGACCTAATTGTTCTAAAATAGAATAAAAGGTCTTATCTCCCATTAATACAGTTTTATTAAGAGTAGTCTTTTTAAAATATTTTAAATCTTCTTTATAATTCCATGGTAAAAGGTTATCTTTACCTATTAAGTTATTTGGATCTATCGCAAATATTAAAGATATCATTATACAGCCACCTTCCCTTTGATTGCAGGATAAGGGTTATAATCAGTTAAAGTAAAATCTTTATAGACATAGTCTTCTATATTTTCATGATATTTTATATCCATTTTAGGTAAAGGTCTTGGATTTCTTGAAATTTGTAATTTAACTTGTTCGAGATGATTTAAATATATATGACCATCTCCAATTGTATGAATAAATTCATATGGCTTAAGTTGAGTAACTTTCGCTACCATCATAAGTAATAAAGCATATGATGCAATATTAAAAGGCACCCCTAAAAAAGCATCAGCTGAACGTTGATATAGCTGTAATGATAACTTACCACCTCTTACATAAAATTGATACAATATATGACAAGGTGGCAATGCCATATCCTTTATCTTAGGCGGATTCCAAGCAGAGACAATTAATCTTCTACTATTGGGATTATTTTTGATTTCATCTATTACTTTTCCTAATTGATCATATCCATAAAAATCACGCCATTGTTTCCCATAAACCGGCCCTAGATCTCCATGTTTCTTACAAAAAGCCTCATCTGTTTTAACCTTTTCTATATATTCAGAAATGGTTTCTCCTGAAAAATCACTAGATTCAGTAAATTTCTTATATGGCCATTCATTCCAAATTCTTACATTATTGTCTACTAAATATTTTAATGATGTATCTCCTCTTACAAACCATAATAATTCATGAATAATCGATTTTAAATGTACTTTTTTTGTTGTTAAAAGAGGAAACCCATTTTCTAAATTAAATCTCATTTGATAACCAAAAGTTGAGATGATACCAGTACCTGTTCTATCATCTTTTCTTGAACCTTCATTTAAAATATGTTTTAAAAAATCTAGATATTGTTTCATATATTTTATAAATTAAGCTAGATAACTATTGCTTAATTTGGTCTCCTTTCATCAAAATATTTTCTATATTCATGATAAATAAATTTAAAACTATAAGCTAAAATCACCTTTTAATATTATAACATAATTTTCTTTATGTCGGAGGTAAACATTAAAAAAACTATGGTTGATTCCATAGTTTTTTTCTATTATTTATTTTTATTAATAAAAGTAATCTGTTCAACGACTATTTCAGGATAAGAAAAAACCTTTTTCTCATCTTGAATATAATATTTTTGTTTAAGTCTTGCCTTAACCCCTACAGTATACCCTTTTTTACAGTAGCTCACAGTAGCTTCTGCTATTCCACTCCATAGAGTGCATTTAAAAAAGTCTGTTTCATATTCATTAGTTTCCCCACTTTTATAAGTTCTTTTTACTGCGATGGTTATTGTAGTAACCTTTACTCCATTATCAAGAACTGTTAATTCTGGGTCACTAACTAGTCTTCCAACTAATATTGTTTGATTCATATTTACCCCCTTTTTATTGAATTATAACAAAGGAGTTTTGTTTACACTAATTGTAATCTATTGAGATTTTTTTAAAAAATATCTAATTTTTTTAATAATTTTATAAAAAAAATAAAAACAAGCAAATAAAACATTGCTTGTTTAAATCATTGATAAAATTACTATTAAAATTGTAAAATTTAAAATTCGAATTTCACATCTTCACGTTTAGCTTCTTCAGCTTCAAAGTAAGGCTTGCGTTCCATTTTAATTTTATTAGCCACAATACTTTTTGGAAAGGTAACTATAACTGTATTAATTCTAGTTACATTTGCATTATATAATCTTCTTGCGGCTTGTAAATGTTCTTCAGTATTAGCTACTGCTTTTTGTAATTCCATAAATACGGTATTAGCTTTTAAATCCGGATATTTCTCAACTACAACGTTGATTCCTTGTGCAACTTGGTTTAATTCATTAAAAAACTTTTCTTTGTCTTTTAATGTTGCGTCTTTAGGAATACCTGAACGCCATTTAACAATCTTTTCAAGTGTTTCTGCTTCATGTTTAGCATATCCTTTTGTAGTTTGTAACATTTTGCTTAACATATCAAAACGTTTAGTTAATGCAACGTCAATTCCTGATTCTGCTTCTTGAACCTTTAATTCTAATTGACGCAATTGGTTCATAACTCCTATGTACCAAAAAATGATGATAACGAGTAATACTAGGATAACAATTCCTATTATACCGCCTGTATTTAATGTTAATAACATCTTTCTTTCCTCCTATTTTTTAAATAAATTGTTGTTTAATTTTAGTGTTACTATAAAATCTTTAATTACATATAAATCTTCTTTAAATTCCTCTATCATTGAATCATCTATCTTTTTAAACATCTTTAACTCAAATGTATCTCTATTATTATTTATCGCCACAAATAAATGTTCTCCATGAAATCTAAATCCAATACGTCCTGGATTTCTCCTTTCAATTTTATGGATGGCTTCCATAATATCAGGTGTTAAGATATAAAAAGCTGTAATTTCTTCTGATGAATATGTTTTAAATTTTTTATTAAAATCTATTGATTCTAACTTAACTCTTTTAAGACCACGGCTTCTTGGTGAACCACTTTCTAGAACATAAAGTGATCCAACAAAATCCTTATTGAAACTAAATCTAAATACTCTTCCGATGAAATAAGCAACATAATATACTCTTGTGCCATTCTTAGTGTGTTCTACATGTCTTTCTTCTAATTTAACATCTGAAGAAATAAATTCAACTCCATCTAATTCTCCACTCAAAAAATCTTCAGAGTGAAATCTGTCAGCTCTTTTTAAAAAGTCTGTATCATAAACCACCTGTGGAGATAACCCTTCATTTGGCTTATAATTAATTCCCGGTATAATTTCTTGAAACATTTTAGCTAAAATATCTTCTTTAAATGTTTTCTTAATTTTAGAAAAATTAGATGAACCAATAGCGATAAATATAAACCCTACCATGCCTATAATTATTCCAACTATAACTAAAGCATTTTCTGAGGCAGATCCAGCTAACCCTAATAAGACACCTACTACAATTACTATAGCTCCTATTATTACTTTTGATTCTGATTGTTTCTTCTGTTCATTAAATTTAGTAAGTTTATCTTCCATAACTTCTCCTCACTATTCTGAAAATTGAATTGAAGCTAACAAAGCTTTTTTCCAATTAGAATATAATTTCTTTCTTTCTTCTTCTTTCATATTTGGTTTATAAGTTGCGTCTACTATCCATTTTTCCTTAATTTGATTTTGTTTCCAATAACCAGTTGCGATTCCTGCAAGATAAGCAGCGCCTAAAGCAGTTGTTTCACTTATTTTGGGACGACTAATATTAGTGTTTAAAATATCACTTTGAAACTGCATTAAGAAATTATTCTGGCTAGCGCCTCCATCTACTTTTAATTGTTTTAACTTAATCATAGATTCTTCTTGCATTACATTTAAAACATCTTTTGTTTGATAAGCAATAGCTTCTAGTGCACTTCTTGCGATATGAGCTCTTTCACAGCCTCTAGTAAGTCCAAAGAAGCTTCCCCTTACATCTTCCTTCCAATATGGAGTACCAAGTCCAACAAAAGCAGGCACGAAATATACTCCTAAATTATCTTCTACTGAATAAGCTAATGATTCTGTTTCACTTGCGTCTTTTATTATTTTAAGACCATCTCTTAACCACTGTATAGCTGAACCAGCAACGAAGATAGAACCTTCTAAGGCATAGTAAACTTTATTATTAATACCCCAAGCAATAGTAGTTAAAAGACCTGTATTTGAAGTTTTTGGTTCTAACCCTGTATTCATTAAAATAAAGCATCCAGTTCCATAGGTGTTTTTTACATCTCCTGGTTCAAAACAAGTTTGTCCAAACAAGGCAGCTTGTTGGTCACCTGCGATTCCTGAAATAGGGATTCTTTCTCCAAATATGGTTTTATCTGTATAAGCATTTATCCCAGATGAAGGCACTACTTTTGGTAAGATACTCTTTGGAACATCTAAAATATCAAGTAATTCTTCATCCCACTTTAAATCAAATATATTATATACTAAAGTTCTCGATGCATTAGAAAAATCTGTAATATGACTAGCCCCTTTAGTTAATTTCCAAATTAACCATGTGTCAATAGTCCCAAATCTAAGATATCCTTCCTTAGCTAATTCATAGGCGCCTTTAACTTTATCTAAAATCCATTTAATCTTTGTCCCAGAAAAATAAGTGTTTATTCTTAAACCAGTTTTTTTCTTAAATATATCAGAATAACCCTTATTAATCAAATCAACACAGATTTCACTACTTTGACTTGATTGCCATACCAAAGCATGATATATCGGTTTTCCTGTTCTAGCATCCCAAAGAACTGTGGTTTCTCTTTGGTTGGTTATTCCTATTGAATCAATATCTTTTAAAGATAGGTTAGCCTTTTCTAAAGCTTTATCTATACAATATTCTACTGATTCCCAGATTTCTTCCGCATCATGTTCAACGTACCCAGGTTTAGGAAAATACTGCTTGAACTCTTTATTAATAAAAGAAACAACTAAACCATCATGATTAAAAATTATTACTCGAGAGGAAGTTGTTCCTTGATCAATAGCTAAAATATATTTTTCCATTTTCATCACCTTTATTTATTATATCAAATATTGTTTTAAATTAAAACTAAAAATGATATAATCATAATATAAATATATAGGAGGAAATCATGGAAAAAATAGTATTAAAAGATTATCAAGATAATCCAATTCATGTATATATCTATAAGCCTGAAGGTGAAATCAAGGGCATTGTACATATAATTCATGGTGCTTCTGAACATTTTGCTAGATATGGATTATTCTGTGAGTTCTTAAGTAAACATGGTTATATAGCTATTGGTTCTGATTTATTAGGGCATGGATTATCTACTAAAACCTTAGATTATGTTCATTTCGCAGACAAAAATGGAGATATTTTAGCTTATGAATCTGTTCTTTTAGTTAAAGAATATATTGAAAAAGAATATCCAAACAAATTTAAATTTGTTTTAGGACATTCGATGGGAAGTTTTTTAGCTAGAAAATTAATTATCGATTTTTCTAATTCTTATAGAAAAGCGATTATTTCAGGTACTGCTTTTACACCTCAAATAGTTATAAGTATGGGTTCTTTACTTATTAAAATTATTAGATTATTTAAAGGCCCTAAATATGTCTCTAAATTAATTCAAAATATGGCAATAGACGCTAATCCTAGAAAGATGCGTAAAGATGGAATTATCTCTGGAATCGATGAAGAATGGTTAACTAGAGACAAAGAAATTCAACAATATTATCATAATTCTAAGATGTGTGGTCAACCTTTTACTATACAAGCTAATCTAGATATGTTTAAATGGATGTCTTTCGTAAATAAGAAACGAAATATGAATGAAGGAAATAAAGAAATGCCAATTTATCTAATGTCTGGAGATAAAGATCCTCTATCTAACTATGGAAAAGACATAAAAACATTATTTGAAACGATGAAATCTTTAGGTTACAAAAATATCAGCATGAAACTCTACCCTGATTGTAGACATGAGTCTTTGAATGAATTGATTAAGGATGAGGTTTACCAAGATGTTTTAAAATTTATAGAAGAATGAAACAAAAAGAAATACTTTGCAAAGTATTTCTTTTTTACTTATTCGTTTTCATATAATCTTTAATTGATAGATAATTGTTATTCGCAATTATTATATGATCTAAAAGTTCAATTTGAAGTAGTTTTCCAATTTCATCAAATCTTTTAGTAACTTCAATATCTTGTTTTGATGGAGTGGGATCTCCTGATGGATGATTATGTACTAAAATCAATGAATATGCAGAGTATTTAACTGCGTATTTAAATACTTCTCTTGGATGAATTAAAGATTGAGTTAATCCTCCTTTATAGATTTGTTTTTTTGTGATTAAATTTGTTTTAACATCTAAAAATAAAGCTATAAGAACCTCTTGTTGGAGGGTTATCATATCATATTTTAATAATGTGAACACATCATTTGGTGATGCTATTTGAATTTTCTCTTCATGACCTTTTAAAACTCTTTCTCCAAGTTCTATCGCCGCTAATAAAGATATTGCCTTAGTTTGTCCTATTCCTCGTATTTTTGTTAATTCTTTAATTGTCATATTTTTAAGCTCAGAAATATTATTTATTTGATTTAATAATATTTTCGCTAAATCTAAAGCTGATTGGTTAAGATAACCAAAATGAAATATTATCGCTAATAGTTCATATGAACTTAAACTCTTAGGACCTAATTTCAACAGTCTCTCTCTCGGACGTTCTTGAACTGGCATATCTTTAATTTTATAATACATAAAAATCACCCGATTACAGATTACACTGTATCAGGTGATTTTCTTTATTTAATTAATTTTTTTCTAACATCGGAAATAAAATACAAAGAACCAGTAATTAATAACACTTCATCTTCATTAAGCATTATAAGTTCATCAAAAATTTCTGTATAATCCAAATATAGTTTTTTATGTTTATGTTTTGATTCTTTAAATAACTGCAATGCATCTTCTCTTCTTTCATAATCGAATTGAGTAAAATATAATTCTGTACAAAATGTGTCTAATACATCAATCATCTTTTGATGGTCTTTATCATGCATAATACTGACTAAACATTTAATAATTTTATTGGGATACATTGCGAGAACTGTTTCTTTTAAGGCATTTATCCCCCCAATATTATGAGCTCCATCTAAGATTATGTTTTTGTGAAAAATTTCAAATCTTCCAGGCCAAACAGTTTTTCTAATTCCTTGTTTGATAGTTTCATCATTAATACCTAGATTCAAATTCAAATCTAATTCTTTAATTGTTTCAATAGCTAATGTTGCATTTTTAATCTGGTGATATCCAGGTAATTGGATTTCGTAAGTATTGTTTTTATAGGTAAATGAAGTTATTTCTCCTATTACTATATCACTGATTTTATTAAAATCAATTCTTATCATTTTAGAATTATGTGATTTAGTAATTTTTTCAAACAATGGTAATAATTCATCTTGTTCAAAAGCTGTGACTAAAGGAACATTATCTTTTACTATCCCTAATTTATTAATCGCAATGGATTCTAATGTATTTCCTAATACATTCATATGGTCAAAGGAAATATTTGTAATAACAGAAATTTCCGGGATTATTACATTAGTCGCATCTAGCTTGCCTCCAAGTCCTACTTCAATAACGCCAAAATCCACTGATTGGTCTTTAAAATATAGGAAACACATTGCGGTTAAAACCTCAAAGAAAGTTGTGGTTTTACCTTCCTTGTACATTTTTTCCCAAAAAGGATAAATTATATTAGCATATTCAACTACATCTTCATCTTTAATAAATTCATTATTAATCGCTATGCGTTCATTAAATTTAATTACATACGGAGAAGTATACAGCCCTACTTTGAATCCCTTTTCGACTAAAACATTCTTAATGTAAGATGCTAAAGAACCCTTGCCATTAGTTCCAGCAATGTGTATGGTTTTAAATTCATTTTCTGGATTATTAAAATAACTTAATAATTCTTTGATTCGGCTTAAATCTAATTTAGATCCGAATCTTTTGATATGTTCAATCCAATATTTGGTTTCTTTAAAATTAGTAAACATCATTTTAACTCGTTTAATCTTGTATTAGCTTCTTTTAGGTTGTCTTCATATTTAGCTAATTTATTTTGTTCTTCTTGAATCTTTTTCGCTGGAGCTTTTTTCATGAAATTAGGATTATTTAACATATTATTACAGCGTTTAATTTCATTTTCAAGTCGCTTAATTTCTTCTATCATCTTTGTCTTTTCTTTTTCAACATCCACAAGTGAACCAAGCGGTATATAAACCTGTAAGTTAGGTAATACAAGTGATACTGCATTTTTAACCTCAGATATTTTCTTTTGTATTACTAATGTTTTTGGATTTAAAAACTTTTGAATATATTTTTTATTTTCTTCTAAAAACGCCTTGTCTTTTTCATTAGTTTGAATATATATATCAATAGGTTTTGACCAAGAAACTTGATAATCATTGCGAATAGTTCTGATTTTTTTAATCAATTCAAAGAACCATTCTAAATCCGAAGTCTCCTCAAATATCATACCATTATTTTTAGGCCAATTTGAAGCCATGATAGATATTTCTTTATTTGGTAAATTTTGGAATATTTCTTCTGTCACGAATGGCATAAAAGGATGTAATAGCTTAATTATTGTATTTAATACTGTAATTAATACTACTTTAGTCTGTTTTGTATTTGATAATTTAGACATCTCTACATACCAAGATGCAAAATCATGCCAGGTAAAGTTATATATTATTTTAGCGGCTTCATTAAATTCATAGCGATCATAAAAATAATCAGCTTGATCTATCATATGATTCATTTTTGTAATTATCCAACGATCACTAAAACTCATTTCCTTAGGATTTAACTTAATATCATCAGAAGTTAATCCTTCTGTATTCATCTTAACAAAACGAGATATATTCCATATCTTATTTATGTAATTCCAGCTTGATAATACTTTTTCTTCGTCATAGCGCAAATCTTGTCCTGGGCTTGAATTAGTCATGATGAAATAGCGAAGTGAATCAGCTCCGTATTCGTGAATAACATCAATAGGATCTACTCCATTTCCTAATGATTTAGACATTTTTCTACCTTGTTTATCGCGAATCAATCCATGAATATAACATTGTTTAAATGGAGATTTTCCTGTAAATTCAATACTTTGAAAAATCATTCTCGCAACCCAGAAGAAAATAATATCATAACCTGTAACCATAACATCGTTTGGAAAATATCTTAAAAAATCATTTGTTTCTTCAGGCCAACCAAGAGTCGTAAATGGCCATAGGGCTGAAGAAAACCAGGTATCTAAGACATCAGTGTCTTGAACCCAACCTTCTCCATTAGGTTTTTCAATACCACAGTAGATTTCTTTTTTTCGATACCATACAGGTATACGATGTCCCCACCAAAGCTGTCTGCTTATACACCAGTCTTCTATTCCTTCCATCCAATTTACAAATATCTTTCTAAATCTCTTAGGAATAAACTCTACTTCACTTTCAGTTAGTGCTTGTTTAGCTAAGACATCCATTTTAACGAACCATTGTTCTGAAAGACGAGGTTCTACTATTACATTAGTTCTTTCACTATGTCCTACAGCGTGAATTATTGGCTCTATTTTTTCTAATAAACGCATTTCCTTTAAGTCTTTAACTAGTTTCTCTCGACAATCAAAACGTTTCATGTTAACGTATTTACCTGCAAGTTCATTCATAGTTCCATCTTCATTCATACACAGAGGCATCTCTAGATTATGCCGTTTTCCAACTAAAAAGTCATTAGGGTCATGTGCGGGAGTTACCTTTACAATACCAGTTCCAAATTCTTTATCCACATATTTATCTGTAATTACTTTAATTGTTCTATTAGTAGTTGGAATATATACTTCTAATCCATGAATATCCAAAAATCTTTCATCCTCGGGATGAACCATTATTGCAGTGTCAGCGAACATTGTTTCTGGTCTCGTTGTCGCAACTGTTAGGCCACCTTCTCTATCTTTAAAAGGGTATGTTATATAATATAATGCACCTTTAACTTCTTGGTGGTCTATTTCAATATTAGATAAAGCAGTCTTAGCTTGTATATCCCAATTAATAATGCGCTTGCCGCGATAGATATACCCTTTATTATAAAAATCTACAAATACTTTATTAACTGCTTTAGATAATCCCTCATCTAAGGTAAAACGCTCTTTAGAATAGTCTAAGGCAAGGCCCATACTGCGCCATTGTTTGCGAATTAAACTTGCATATTCTTCTTTCCATTCCCAAGCAATATGAAGATATTCTTCCCTACCTAAATCATAGCGACTTCTTCCCTGTTCACGCAATTTTGCGTCAACTTTTGCTTGTGTCGCGATTCCTGCATGGTCCATTCCTGGTAAATACAAGGTATCATACCCCTGCATTTTCTTTCTTCTAATAATAAAATCTTGAATAGTGTTATCCCAAGTATGTCCCAAATGTAATTTCCCAGTTACATTTGGAGGTGGAATAACGATAGTAAATGGCTTCTTAGATAAGTCTCCACTTGTAAAAAGATTATTTTTTAACCAAAAATCATATTTATCTTTTTCTACTTCTAAATGATTATATTTTTTATTTAAATCCATCGTAATTCACTCCCTCTATCAAATTAAATCTATTTTCATAATAAGCTTCAATTATTTTTTGATTATCAATACTATGAACTAAAGGTATTTCATCTTTATTAAAATATCTTAATTCTAGAGATTCTTCATCGTTTATCTTTAAATTACCTCCAACTACCTTACCCACAAATCCAAAAGCATAGACAGTGGCTTTATCCAAATTACGCCAAACCATATTTCTATTGACAAAAATTCCAATAAAATTAGTTATTTTTATTTTGAGATTTGTTTCTTCTAAAACTTCTCTTAAGGCTCCTTCAGCTATAGTTTCATCCATTTCAAGTAAGCCCCCAGGTAATCCCCATAACCCGTTGTCAGATCTTCTTTGTAATAATATTCTATTTTGTTTATCAGGTATTACAATAGCAGTAGAATTTAAAATGATTTTTTTATCTCCCACCATATTCCTAATATACTCAATATATGATTCTTTCAAATGAAAAACCTCCAATAAAAAAACGCCCTTAAAAAGGACGATTAAACGCGGTACCACCTTTATTCTTATAAAATAAGCACTCAAAACTCTTAACGCGAGCAATACGATTTAAGCTACTTAGTTTCACCTAAACTACTCCATGGCTACCTTCATCAAGACAAAAGATAAACTTCCACCAACCGTTTACTCTCTATTCTTTTGTTTTTGATTACTATTCCACTTCACTGTATTTGACTTGTATTTTATCAAAGTTTCTTCAAAATGTAAAGTACTTTCATAATATTTTTCAATGATTAAAATCCCTGTATAATCATTTAATTCCATAAAATTAAATGATAGATGATTATTTGAATTAGACACTATATCACTATAGGTATGATAATTATAACTTGGGATAATTTTCTCTGAATGTGATAAAAGGTAAAGCTTCTTTTTTTCATTATCCAAAAACATAATATCCCCAACAATAATTTTACCAAATGGTAAAAGATGTGGGATTAATTGATTGATTAAACTTTTAACTGTTTCTAAATCAAAATGTTTAAACAAATAATTAATAATAATATAATCAAATTTCATGTGAGTAATTTCTTCAGGTATTCCCTTTAAAATATCATGTAATATCAATGTTGCATCTGGGACTCTAAGCCTTGATATATCCAACATTCTTTCGGAAATATCTATTCCTGTTAATTTGAATTTTTCTGGCATTATCTTTTCATATAGAGAAGCTGTTCCTATTCCTATATCTAAAATATTGGCTGTTTGTTTATTATCATAAATATATCCAGCAACTATATCTTGAATATCGCTATAAGCTGCGTAAGGAAATTTATTTAAGCGAATATCTTCCCTAACTAATTGATCATATATATTAGCTAAATCATTGTAATATTTCTTCATTTTGGTACCTCGAAATATGCTCTTCTAAAAAAGCCCAAATCTTTTCGCGATTTTCTTTTGTGATAGAAGAGAAAGTTATTAGTTTATCTGTTTCTCTTGGTTTAATTGTTTTTTTAATCTTTTGAATTTGATTGAATTTCTTATTATTAGATAATTTATCAGTTTTTGTAAGTACTATTAATGTTTCAATTCCTAATTCTTTAAAATAATTATACATCAATAAATCATCTTCATTTGGAATTCTTCTTATATCCAATAACAAAACAGCCAAGGTTATTGATTTATTTTGTAAATAACGTTCAATTATCACCTTGAATTCCATGATTTGTTTTTTACTAACATTTGCATATCCATATCCAGGAATATCGACGAAATAGAACTGTTTATTTATTAAAAAGAAATTAATTAATCTTGTTTTTCCAGGTGTTTGTGAAGTGCGAGCTATGTTTTTTCTCTGTAACATTGTGTTTATAAATGATGATTTACCAACATTTGAACGCCCTGTCAAAACAATCTGAGGTAGATTGTCTTTAGGATATTGATTTTTTTCCACAGCGGAAATTATAAATTCGACTGTTTTTAGTATCATTTCTAATCACTCTCTTTCCACGAAAACTTTAATAAACAATTATTCAAATTAATCAAACTTATTTATATTATAACATAATCTTATTAATTTTTTTTCGCTTTTAAATAGGTAATAGAATAAATATTATCATTAGTAAATATAGCCTTATATGGTTCTAAATCTTCTAAACGAAGGTTAATAATATGTTGTAAATATTGGTCGATATTAACACCTTCTATAATTGTATTACATAAAAGATTATGTACTCTTGATAAATTATCAAATAAAGTAATATAATTGCCTAATACATTTCTTTTATTCACTTCAAAAAGTTCTTTATCTAAAGGTTCTTTAGCTATTTTTAGCAATATATCTAACATTGTTTTTTTATAGCGCAGAACTTTATTAGTCTGAATAAACACCGATAAATAACCATAACTTTTTTCAATTGTAAGTTTTGTATAAAAAGAAATATTCATTAGATTATTCTTTTCCAAATAATCAAATGTTTTCGAACCTAAACCTAAAACATTGGCTATGATTGACCCAAGTGCTATGTGTAAAAACTCCCTATCTTTTTGAAGAATTAAAGTTCTAGGAATTCTAACAGTAAAATTAATCATTGGTTCCTCTACATCGTTTTTTGTTTTTACAATGTGATGTTCTTTTAATTTATCATAGTTAATTATAGGCTTTATTTTATTAAATTTAGGCCATTGTTTTTTATTGAATTGATGATTTTCTAATAGTTCAAATATCTCTTCATATACAACATTACCAGTTACAACCAAAGTCATATTTTCGGGATTATAAAAGGTATTAAAGGATTTTTCTAAAATATCGTGAGTTATCTTTAATACATCTTGAGTCTCGCCCCCAACATCTGAATAAATACAGTAATCTGTATACATCATCTTCATCAAGTCTTTATAGAGATTAAAATGAATACTGTCTTTTGACATCTTAATTTCATGAATGATAATCTGTCTTTCTTTTTCAATAACTTCATCACTAACATCAAACTTTATGAAGTTATCCATAAAAGCAGATAACAGTTCATGAATATGGTTAATTGTTTTAAACTGATAGGCTGTTATACTCTTAGATGTGTAAGCATTTATTTCTGCGCCAGATATCGCAAATCTTTCCGGAAGATCAAATCCAGAATTATGAAACATAATATGTTCTAAAAAATGAGCTACACCTGCAGGTATTTCTGTAATTGAATCTTTTGTTTTATATTTTATACAGGTACCACCAAAATTAACTTGTAGGGTTACATATATATTATGAAATTCTTGTTTAGGATGAACAGCGACTTTGAGTCCAGATTCTAATGTCTTGGAATAGATGAATTCATCTTTTAAAGCTTGAATCTTTTCCAAATTAATCATCTCCTTTAGAGAGTGTATAAACAGTGTCTAAAACAAGAGATTTGGAAACTTCAATAATATCTTCTCTCGTAATATTTCTATATTCTTCGATTCTCTTCTTTAAATCGTATCTTTTATTCTT
>Ga0164318_10003925_pt1 | contig 14165 bp, 14 predicted proteins | sample GuaBasSedimGuay9_FD_113734 | JGI IMG/M metagenome (GOLD analysis project Ga0164318, IMG submission 113734) | Subseafloor sediment microbial communities from Guaymas Basin, Gulf of California, Mexico - Guay9, Core 4571-4, 0-3 cm | ecosystem: Environmental > Aquatic > Marine > Hydrothermal vents...
GTCAGGCTGGTGTAGAAGGTATGAAAATGCGCCTGCGTGTATCCGATTTGGTACTCCCAGCATCCACCAAGAAAACAGCAGCCGATAAAGCAGACGATGCCACTGCTCCCGAAGCTCCATCTACCGGCGAAGATTATTCGTTCACAGTGCATGTTGAGAAAGAAGCAGTTTCTGGTGGTTGGAAACCGCTTGAAACTGTCAAGGGAGTCAAAGTACAAACCGCCGTAGTAGACGGTGAAAAGCAAGTCGCGTTAGCTTATAAGAACAACAAATTGCCCAAATTTATTGAAATGGCATTTGTAGAAGCCGCCACAACCCTTGCCAAAGCCATGCCGCGCGAACAGGAACAACCCCTAACCATCCAGAAGAATTTGCTCGCTGCTCCTCAAGCTAGTGATTTTAGAGGTGATGTTAGTAAACGCCAAGGCGTTGAAGGTCTTGAGGTGTTGGATGATGTTACCATGGTGTGCGTGCCAGACCTGATGACAACCATGCCTGGTGAAGAACTTGACCTAGACATGGTAAAAGCAGTTCAAACCATGATGATTGCTCATTGTGAACGTCTAGGTGATAGGGTTGCCATCTTGGACGCCCCTCCCGACATTATGCCGCAAGAGGTCAAGAAGTGGCGCATGGATATAACAGGCTTCGATTCTAGCTACGCAGCCATGTACTATCCTTGGATAAAAGTTATGGACCCCGCTACAGATAAAGTAATCCAGATTCCCTCTTCGGGCCATGTCGCTGGTGTGTGGGCGCGGAATGACAACACGCGCGGGGTACACAAAGCGCCGGCCAATGAGGTTGTGCAAGGTGCTGTGGGTTTGGCTTATCAGACCACCAAAGGAGAGCAGGATACTCTGAATCCCATTGGCGTGAACTGCATTCGGGCTTTCCCTGGTCGCGGCATCCGAGTTTGGGGCGCACGCACCCTTTCCAGCAATCCGTCCTGGCGATACATCAACGTGCGCCGTTTGTTTAACTACGTTGAAAAATCAATCGAGAACGGAACTCAATGGGTTGTATTTGAACCTAATAATCGTAAACTTTGGGCGCGCGTAAAGAGAGATACTACAGCCTTCTTGCGTATGGTATGGCGCGATGGAGCTTTGTTTGGCTCTTCACCTGCAGAAGCTTTTTACGTCAAAGTGGATGATGAGCTAAACCCGCCCGAATCGCGTGACTTGGGACGTTTAGTTATTGAAATTGGCCTTTCACCGGTCAAACCAGCTGAGTTCGTGATCTTCCGCATTAGCCAATGGGCTGGTCCGGGATCTGAATAAGTGTAGCAAGTTATAGATAGATAAGGAGATAAAACTATGGCAGATCGAGAAGATCCTCTTGTAGCATTTAAATTTGGACTTGAAATTGAAGGTAAACTCAGCGGGCTTTTTACCATTGTGAGCGGTATTGGCTCGGAGACTGAAGTTGTCTCACAAAAGGTCGTCAACCCAGATACAGGCGAGACGATTGTACAACAAATTCCAGGCCGTCTGACTTGGACACCAGTGACCTTAAAGCGCGGCGTTACTAGCAGCATGGATATTTGGGAATGGCGTCAGGCTGTTGTGAAAGGCGATATTGAAGGCGCGCGTACCAATTGTTCCATTATTGCTTATGCACAAGATAATACAGAAATTGCCCGCTGGAACTTTGAGAACGCTTGGCCCAGCAAGGTTGTTGGCCCTGAAATGGATTCTGGCTCAACAACTTACATGATGGAAGATGTCACCATTGTCCATGAGGGCGTGGAGCGTGTTAGCTAAAATTGTTTCAGAACACTAAACTTCTCAAAACGCTCTATTTGCCTATGGCGAGTGACTTTTGAGAACGCCCGTACTCTGGAACGCGATACACCCTATTTGAGCGCAGCGGAGAGTCTTGTTAACGCAAAATACTTGCATGACTCTTCGCTCGCTTAGAGCTGTGTATTGAGCAATTGTTGTTCCCTAGATAGTTTTGTGGAATGGATGTGGTTATGGCTAATGATACCTACTACGATTTTTATGATTTACCATCAGATGAAGTGAAAGCGAGCACTAAAGCCTTGGCCCAATTTGTATCAATAATAGGTGGCTCTAAGACTATTTCAATGGTCTCGTATACATCTGTCTTTCCGAACGGAGGCTCAATGGAGCGGTACTTTCCAGGGCAGATTAGTTTTGCGCCTATTACCTTATATCGTCACCTAGATGATAAATGCGTACCTCTAATGAAGTGGTTTGAGGATACGGCTGCGGGAAAGATTGAAAAGAAGAATTGTAGTATTGCCCAAATTGAACTGGTTGAGAATGAGGGCGTACATCTATTGACGATTTGGGATTTAATTAACACTCTGCCTATAGCCCAACCTGGATTCTCTTATAATTCTTACCGTGGCACAACCTCCACCAAATATAAATTAACGCTTCAGGCAGAAGAAATAATCATCACTTATGTTGCGCCGTAGCCTTAGGAATAATAAAGAAGGAATATTATGAATCTAAAAACAGAGTTCGAGTTTGAGCTTCCCATGGGGTACGTGGATAAAGAAGGTACGCTTCACAAACACGGAACTATGCGGCTAGCGACCGCCATGGATGAAATCACTATCCTCAACGATATGCGCGTTCAGACCAACGAAGCTTATATAGTGATTGTGCTGTTAGCACGAGTGATAACCAGTCTGGGATCTCTAAAAGCCATCAATACCAACGTGATCGAAAATCTATTTGCTGCCGACCTGACCTTTTTACAGGAATTCTACCAACAGATCAATGAAAGCGGTCATACCCGGCGTGAGTACATTTGCCCCCATTGCCAGAAACCTTTTGAGCTGGAGTTATCCACCTTGGGGGGGGAATGATAGGCTATCCCCTGGAACAGATTTACCAGGAGATGGCCTACATAGCCTATTATTTTCACTGGAGCCCAGAAGCGATATTATCCCTGGAACACCGTTTCCGCCGGCGTTGGGTGACAGAAATCTCTGATATTAACCAGAAGCTGAATCGAGGAGCCTGAACCTATGCCAGAAGAAGAAACAATTCTATCTCCTGCTTCAAGCTCGGATAAGAATGATGGCTTGCAAGAAAGTATTGATCTGCGCGAACTGGCAGACAGGGTAGTTGCTTTATTGCTGAGAGAATTAAGTATAGAAGTTGAACGCACGGGAAGGTGATTATGGGATTACGCGATAGCTTAGTAAAAGCCACTCCTAAACCACTAGATGGTTTCTCGCCAACGCCTATGACAGACGTTGAAGAGTATCCTATTGCCAATTTCCAATTCACAATCGAAATTGATAAATGTGATGTGGCTTTTTTCCAAAAAGTTTCGGGCATAGTCGTTGAACGAGGAATTGACTCTCTTACCGAGGGTGGTTTCAACGAATATACCTACGAATTTCCAAGAGAATTTTCATATAATCACATCACCTTTGAAGTTGGCCTAACATCTTCAGACTTCTTTTACAACTGGATGATGTTTGGAAAAGAACAAGGATTCGCATTAGGCAAAGATTTTGTCTTGAAACAAAGGTATCCAGATAAACCCGCAGACAAGCCTAAAAGCTGGAAATTTGATGGCGCTTTCCCCGTAAAATGGCAAATTTCTAGTTTAGATGTCGGTAACTCAAAAAATATTGTCATCGAAAAATTAGAATTGTCCTTTAACTTTTTCACGTTAGAAAAACCATAACTACTCAGCCCACCCTTGAAATGTCACTGCGAGGGGCATTTTTTACCCCGAAGCAGTCTCCCAGACGCTCTAGGAGATTGCTTCAGCGGGAAAACACCGCTTCGCAATGATATGCTTGAGTAGTTACGAAAAACCTTAAATAAAATAATAAGGCTCATCTGTAAAAAATGTGCAAGAGCGACATAAATGTCGCGCTACGTTTCGTAATGCAAGATTTATCTTGCCTTTTTGCACAAATACTACACAAGAGCCAATAACAACTACTGGTATGTCAAGTGCAATTTGATGTGTTCGTAGTAGGGCACGAGAGTGCCCGTTTTAGGGGACAGGCGAACTCTCGTTCGTTACTACTCAGCTTTTCAAAAGACGTCACGGTAATTACGGGAAATATTAACATGGCAGCAGCGCAAAAATCAATCATTAACCGCATACAAGGGTATAAAAGCCGCATCGCGGGCATGCTAAAACCTGGCTCTAAAAGACCAGACAGTCAAAGCGCCGCGCGGTTATCCCCTGTCTCAGCGCAATTCGGGGGAGAAAAATTCAAACTGGCTGCTAAAAAAATGCGCTTCCTAAACGCAGACAAAATGGGACGTTCCCAAACAGAAGCCCGCAAGAATTTTGTCGAAGCGATACCAGCAAAGTTTCGAGATACAAAAAAAATGATCCATGTTTCCCCGGGCTTTTCACGAGATGTTAGCATTTGGTCTGAGCTTGAAAAAACATTACCAGAGCAACGAAGCGGCCAGTTTGAAACACCCCCTCAGGCAGGCGAACTTCGCCAGGGAAGTATTATTCAAAAGTTTTCCATGTTCCCGCAACCAGGACAATCGAACGAATCCTTTAAAAAACAAGCGCAATCAATTCCCAAACCTAAAAAACGTAAAACACCAACCCCGCCGCCTAAGCTAGCTCCAAAATCTCGGATGTTCGCGCGCATTCAAGAAGTTACCGACCACGACCAAGCCAACGAGGAAATCCCTTTAGAAATACCAGAAACGCCCGAAGAAAGCCAAATTGAAGCGCCAATAAATACCGATAACATTCAACGTCAGCCCGATAGCCAGCCCATTGCCGAACTGCCCGATTTAGATACTCCTCTTGACCAAGACGTTATAGAACCGCCAGCTCCAGTCGATGATCTTGCGCCCCCGCCCGAACCGCAGCTAAAAATGGCTGAACCGGCAAAAAAAGATCGGTTGGAAAAGCCAGTTCTCCGCCAGTTGCCTAAAGCCAAACCTGCACCCAAAAAGGCCAAAACGCCCCCTTCGGGAACGCCATTATTGCGGGCAAAACCCAGTTTGCCCGCGCGGCAAATTGTGCAGCGCAAACCCGATAAACCCGCGCCTCAAAAAACGCTCAAGCTGGCTCTTCCCCCACAATTGCATCCCGTTTCGGAGCCGGAGACGCAAGAAGACACGCCCACGCAAGCACTTCGCCCAGAGTTAAAGGCGGACGCCCCCCCACGGACACCTCGCCCCAAACCAGTGGCAGATGCCCCTCCCCCAGCGATTCGCCCGAAATCAGAAGTGGACGCCCTCGCACAGGCGCTTCCCCCAAAACCAGCGGCAGATGCCCCTCCTCCAGCGATTCGCCCGAAATCAGAAGTAGATGCCCCTCCCCCAGCGATTCGCCCAAAATCAGAAGAAGAACCTCCTCCGCGAATACTTCGCTCAGAACCGAAAAAAGAACCCCCTCCACAAGCGTCCCCGCTAAAACCAACGGAGGAAGAGGTTCCTGAAATACCTCCATTAGAGCGGCAAGAAGAAATTCCCCAACCCTCTCGACCAGAGCCAAAAGATAGTGTTTTAAGAGCTTTGCGGCCTGAGGCTTTAACCCCAACCACTTCGCCAGAAATGACGCTGCGCAAAAGAGTTGAGTCTCATAAGCGAGTTGGCCAGGCCATAAAGGCATTGCGGCCAGAAAAGCTTGTTCACCGGGTTGCGCCTCCAATACAAACGAAGCGGGAGCACCCCCTAATTTCTAGCGATAAATATCAACCCGCGCCGAAGAAAACGGATGTGCCTGAATCTCCTGCCGAAGACGCCTTTGCGGGATTTATAAAATCGCCGCCGCAATTAGAATTAGACCTTGCGCGGCATTCGAGGCCAGAAAGCGTTGCCGAAAGCCAGCCTCAACCCGAAGATAGTCTAGCGAAACCGATTTCTGCCGCGCCATCTGCGCTAACTGAAGCATTGCCCATGGCGTTGGCGCATGCCCATTTGCCCGGTCAAGCAGTTTCACCGGCTAGCCCGCCCCCAGCCAATGTTCCTGGCCTAACCACTCCCCAACCCCCCGTGGATTTGCCTCTTACAGAGGAAGAACAGCTCCCCCAGCCGCCCCCAGTGCCCGAACAGGGAGTAGCCATTGTGCAAAATTTTGGCGAAGATGATATTGCCCCCTCAGACGATGGGGTTGTTAGGCGTAAAGCCGAGGAAGATGAAATAAGCTCTTCTAAAGGTTTTGAAAAAATTAAGTTAAATTTGGACCAACTGGCAGAGGATGTACTTCCTCTGGTGAAGCGTATTTTGGAAATTGAATCTGAGAGACTGTCTAGTAATTTGCGATGAAAATATTGAGGTGAAGTCATGGAAAAAGCGATGTTAGTTTGGTGGACTTTGGTTCCCCCATTTGGCGGGAAAATAGATTGTCAATTCAATCCATCTTCTATTACCATAAAAAAAGAGAATGAGTGGGATAGCGATCAATCAACTAATTTCAACGCTCCGTTTTTGAGGTTTAAAGGTGGTAAGAATGCGACCTATGACCTGGACCTCTTTTTCGACAGTTACGCGGATTCGAGCAAACCGGTAGATGTTCGCGAATACACTAATCAGTTATTGCAATTGTCATTGCGCGGCGCGGGCAATGCCATGTTCAAACTTCCCTACGCTGCTCCTCCCTTTGTGAAGTTCATCTGGGGCAAAATTGTCCTTTTTACGGCTATTGTAGAAAAGGTAGAAATTAGCTATACCATGTTTGCTCCGGAGGGCGTTCCCATTCGCGCTAAGGCTAAGGTGGCTTTTAAGCAAAATGATTTTATTGGGCTTAGCGATGATCTTATCCCCTTCCAGAACCCAACCAGCCGCACCGATGCCAGAAAAACGCGCTTTGTTCATGCTGGGCAGCGATTGGATCAGATTGCTTACGAAGAATATGGGGATGCTCGCCACTGGCGCACATTGGCAGAGGCCAATAAGATGGATGATCCATTTAGTTTGGTAGATGGTCAACTTTTGGTCATTCCACAAAATGACTAGAAATTAATAGAGGTATCCATGCTCAAGAAATTTACCATAAAGATTGGCGGAATGTCTGACGCATCACTGTTTGGGGATGTGATAGAAGTAGTTGTTGATACCAACATATACTTGCCGGGGATGTTCACAATTCTTATTGAAGATAAGCAGGTTGTACCTGGGCTTCCAGCGCTTACCTATACTGACAATATGCTCAAATTTAAAATTGGCACATCGGTTGAAATCAGCGCTGAAACTAGCTCGCCTATGAGCATAAGCACTAAAAAAAATACGCTCATCAAAGGAGAAATAACTGCTGTTGAACCGATATTTAGCCAAGACGGGCGTGTATTGTTGCGTATTCGGGGATATGACCGTTCACATCGTTTGACTATGGGCAGGAACACGCGCACATTCGGAGATGCCAATCCCCGTGTCGCCACGATTACAGAGGCTCAAATTGTAAAGGATATTGCTAGCAGCGTGGGTTTAATCCCAAAAATAGATATGAGTGGTTTAGGCAAGGCTCGCTATCACTATGTGATGCAGTATAACCAAAATAATTGGGATTTCTTGTGGGCGCGTGCGCAACTTTTGGGGTATCAGGTTTATGTAGACGATAAAACACTATATTTTGAGAAAGCTGGGAAAGAGCGATACATGAAAGGCCCAGACAAATTGATTTGGGGGCAAAATCTAAAGGAATTTGAGCCGCGGTTAGTATCCTTAGGCCAAGTAACGGGGGTGACCGCGACTGGCTGGGACTCAGATAAGAAGCAGAGCGTAGAATCTAGCGTAAGTTCTCATTCTAGTAATACTGTTGCCAAAACTTCTGAATTTCTAAAAGGCAGCAAAGCTATTAAGTTTGCTTTTCGCTCTAGCGCGGAAGATTTTGTCGTGGATACCGCCGCTCGAACAGCGGGTATGGCCAAAGTTATGGCCGAGGCGCGTTTTGCCGAACACGAGAGCGAGTACGTGCGTGCCAGTGGCGAGTTACGCGGAGACCCATTCCTATTAGCAGGGACAGTGGTCACAATTGCCAATGTGGGTGTTAGGTTCATGGGAAAATATTACGTTACCGAGGCCAAACACATTTACCGCAATGGCGGCTACAAAGTCAAATTCCAGGTTTCGGGGCGTAACCCGTACACATTTAGGCATTTGTTGATGGGCCGCGATAAAACACTTAACAAGATCAATGGCGTAGTAATTGGAGTTGTAACCAATATCAGCGATCCCGAAAAATTAGGTCGGGTGCAGGTCAAATACCCTTGGTTACCAAAATATAAAGGCTCAGATCTCAGCAGTAATTGGGCACGCTTGGCCGCGCCGGGAGCTGGCGTCAATCGCGGGGTCTTTTTTACCCCTGAAATTGATGATGAAGTACTTATCGCCTTTGAGAATGGCGATGTCAATTACCCTTATGTGGTTGGCGCATTATGGAACGGGAGTGACAAACCCCCCGAAGGCAAAGTTGTCGCTTCCAACAAAGTGAATCAGCGTATTGTGCGTTCTCGCAGTGGACATGTCATTATTTTTGATGATACTCAAGGCGAAGAGAAGATCACAATTCAAGACAAAACGGGAAAAAACAGCATCGAGATTGATTCCAAGCAAAATTCTATGATGATAAAGGCTGCAGGCGACTTGACTATTGATGCTGGCGGAAAACTCATTATCAAGAGCAAGCAAGACTTTAGCGTTGAATCAATGGCCAAGGGAAGCATCAAAGCCAGCAGCAACCTAGACATGGAAGGCAAGGTGGGCGCGTCTCTCAAAGCGGGTATGTCTGAATTGGCTCTCCAGGCCGCGGGAGCTGTGCTAAAAGGCACCAAAGTTGATGTGCAAGCCAATGCCCAAGCGTCTGTTAAGGGCAACGCCATGGTTGAAATCCAAGGCGGATTAGTGAAGATCAATTAGAAAAAAGGTGGTGAAATTATGCCTCCAGCTGCAAGACTGGGTGATCCTACCGCTCATGGCGGCACAATTACCCTTGGTTTTCCAACAGTATTGATTGGCGGACAACCAGCCGCGCGCGTGGGTGACATGCACACCTGCCCCATGGTGACGCCCGGCGTTCCGCCAGTACCTCACGTGGGAGGCCCTATTATCGGCCCGGGCAGCCCAACAGTCCTCATCGGCGGGCAGCCAGCCGCCCGCATGGGCGATAATTGCACTTGTACTGGTCCCCCCGCTGCTATTGTCATGGGCTGTCCCACAGTGATAATCGCTTAGTACACGTCCGAGAATAATTTTTACCAATTTTATAAACCTAGTGTTGTGTCAAGGATAGTATGATGTGTTCGTAGTAGGGCACGAAAGTGCCCGTTTTAGGGGACACGCGAACTCTCGTTCGCTGCTACAAGTCATCATTTCATGTTTGACAAAGCACTACTAGGTAGTTTGGCAATGTTAGATTAATGTCACTGCGAGCGGAGTTTACGGAGCGTGGCAGTCTCCCCGACTATGCGAGGGGTTGCTTGCTCAATATGCTTCGCTATTGCCTAAAAAATTGGCTCGCAATGACAGGAAAATTCTAAAGTAACATTGTCCGGGTAGTTAGTTGAGAGCATTGAATATTTGAACGGAGAATAAGATGTCACTGGACGCGAAAAAATATTTAGGCACCGGGTTGAGTTTTCCTCTAAGCACAGATGCCCGTGGGCAAATAGTGATGAGTACGGGCAGTCAAGACATTGAACAAGCTATTCGCATTATTATCAGTACACGCCCCGGTGAGCGTGTGATGCGTCCCACGTTTGGTTGCCGGGCTTATGAGCTAATTTTCGAGCCGCGCTCATCAACCACAATCAGTTTGTTGCAAGAATACGTCTACGAAGCATTACGCATTTGGGAACCACGCATTAACATAATTCAAGTGGACGTGACCGCCGATGAAGGCGATGACGGAGCCTTAGTAGCCAAAATTGAATATGAAATCAAAGCCACGCATGATATTCGCAGTATTGTGTATCCTTTCTTTATTGAAGACGAACAAGAAATTGTGTGAAGTAGGAGCCAACAATGACCGTACCAGCCCCAAATTTGGATGACCTTCGCTTTCAGCGAGACTTAGTTGATGAGGCCCGCAAACGAATTGTGCATTATTGTCCCGAATGGACAGACTACAACCTTAGCGACCCAGGCATCACGCTAATTGAATTATTCGCTTGGATGACAGAATTGCTAGCCTATCGCTTAAATCGTGTGCCAGAGAAAAACTACATCAAATTTCTAGAAATGCTTGGTATGCAGTTGCTGCCAGCAAACAGCGCGCGGACTGAATTAACTTTTTGGTTATCTACACTGTTGCCGCTTACTCCTGGCAACACGCAAACGGTGGTAGTCCCGCAAGGATTTGAAGTCCGCTCTGAGCTAACCGATGAAGAAGTCCTCTTCACAACCGATTATGTGCTAGAGATTGTGCCGCCACTCTTGGCGCATGTGCGCAAAAAGGCAGATTTTAGCAAAAATCATCTGCCGCGTTTGGGACTTGAGACTTTTTACCCATTCGATCAACGTTTACCCCAAGAAGGAGACACATTCTATTTGGGCTTTGACCCCGCGAATAATATTTCTGGGCATATCATTCAACTATATTTTGAGAGTGACCCCACCGAGGCGGTTGGTATTCGGCGCGAAGACCCCCCTTGGGTTTGGGAGGTTCTGGGGCGAGATGGCGTTTGGCAAGAGATTAAGCTAAGTACGCTAGAAGGCGAAGATGACACGACCGGCGGTTTGAACAACGCCGAAGGTCGCCTGACGTTGTACCTGCCCCTCAACGTTGAGCCAGAGATGCTTCACGGCCTAAACGCTTTCTGGCTGCGCTGCCGCATTGAGCAACGTAACGCTTTACAAGGGATGTACGCGGTTTCTCCCCGTGTTAAGAAAATTGAACCCTACAGCTTGGGAGGAACTGTATTAGCGACCCACTCTGTTAGTGTTGCAGAAGATATGCTAGGCGTTAGCAGTGGTGAACCAGGCCAATCGTTCACCTTAACCAACTCCCCTGTTCTAACCCTGCGAGATGGAGAAACGCTCGAAGTTGAGGAAATGCGCCATTCGGAGGTGGTCTTCGTCCCCTGGGAAAAAGTGAATGATTTCTCCCGATCTACCCGCTTCGATAGGCACTACGTTCTTAACATGGCAACTGGCGAGGTGCGGTTTGGCCCCTCGGTTCGGCAATCGGATGGAACGGTGAACCAATATGGGCGCATCCCCGAAAACAGACGAGCAATCCGCTTCACTCGTTATCGATACGGCGGTGGAGTACACGGAAACTTGCCTGAAGGCAGCCTGAGAACTATGCTCATGTCACTGGCTTACATAAGCCGCGTCTCTAATCTTGTGCGTGCTGTAGGCGGACGTGACCAAGAAACCCTGGAAGAAATGAAACTCCGTGCCCAGCGCGAACTACAAGCTCAACATCGGGCTGTAACAGCCCAAGATTACGAGCAATTCACCAAAAATAGTAGCCGTGCAGTTGCCCGCACGCGCTGCCTAACCCCCAACGACATAGCCGAGGGAGCGGCTGGTACAGTTTCTGTAATAGTGGTGCCAGCTGTGGCGGATGCTTTGAACGCGGGCAGCATAGGTTCGCTCCATTTAGAAGACGCGCTTCGAGCGGAAATACGCACCTTTTTAGATCAATATCGACTGTTAACCACTTCGCTGAACATACGTGAGCCGCGCTATACGGGCGTGAAAGTCAAAGCCAAAATAGTTCCCCAAGATTTTGTGCGTCCCTTAGAAGTGGAGCAGCGAGTACGCGAAGAACTGCAACGCTATCTTACGCCTTTGCCCCTAGATGAACGCACACCCTTGCTCCAAGCCGGCGAACGCTGGGAAGGTTGGCAGTTTGGCAAGGACCTTTTTACCGCCGAAGTGATTTCGCTAATTCAACAAATTCCTTCTGTAAAATATGTTTTGGATGTTGAAGTGCTATCTCGCGCAATCGTTCCCGTAGAGGAAAACTCCATGTTCGAAGATGGACATTCTGCGCCGCTTACGCCAGTAGCCAAAATTCTTCAAATCCCAGATGATGGATTGATATGTTCCTTGGAGCATGAGGTTGAAATAGCCAGCATTCAAGATATGTACGAGAATGGCGAATAAACATGAAAGATACTGAAACCTGTCCTGAGATTTCTGAAAAATTATCGCTAGCGGTAGACTACTATAACCGCTATCCAGGCGAACTGGTGACTTATTACCTGCGGTTTACTGTCCCCGAGCAAACTGGCGTTGCCTTGCAATTTGCCATGCCTCACGTGATGGCGGTTGAATCTTATCAGTTCCCGCCGGATATTCCTATTAACCTCCCCGCCGTGCTAGAAGCAGAACAAGAATTGGTCATTCGTATACCTTTAGATGAATATTTTATCTCTGGGCAGTCCTACGAGGTTGAGATTAAAGCGCGTATCAATACGTTTTATATGGATCAGTATCTGATTACTGAATCTAGTTTAGTGACTGATGAAGCGCAAACCATCGCGTCTGAAACCGTGCAAGTGGCTGTGTTTGGCAAAGGAAAATATTTGCGCAATTTGCCCGATATTTACGATAGCGATGATTTTATGTCAAGATTTTTGATGCTATTTGAAAGTTTCTGGAAGCCGATAAGCCAGCAAATTGACCAAATGGAAGATTATTTCGATCCCGATTTGACACCAGATGAATTCATCCCCTGGCTCGCTTCTTGGGTAGGACTTCCTGTGGATGCTTCGTTGCCATTGAACCGGATGCGCGTACTATTGAAGAACGCGATGATGTTCTATCAGTATAGGGGAACCTATAAGGCCTTGAAAACTTATTTAGAAATTTACACTGACGGTGAAGTAGAGGTTGTAGAACAGCGGGCCAAAAATTTCGTCCTGGGACAAGACAGCACGCTCGGAGCAGGAATTGCCCTTGGAACTGAGAATCAACCTAATTCCATCTTGATTAACTTGCGCGTCTCAGAAACAGAGTTAGCTCGTGTTCAGTATTCAGAAGATATGTACCACAAAAAAATGAACGAGATTGTTCGTGCGATAGTCCCGGCGCACACGGCCATTGATGTAAATTGCGCATTCTATGCTCAAGAAAAACAAAGGAGTCAATGATGAAAGATACCACCAGCGGATTGAATAATTTTCCAAAAACGCAAATTAAGCCTTATGATGGGATGTCGGTCACTGCGGATGTTTGGGCGCAGGCGCATGAGGAACATCGTCAGGCTGAGCGCGCGCATAACGCATCTTTTCATGGCAGTGGAATTGTCAATGGATTGGAAGTGGTGGCCAACGATCCCCCCGATCAATATGTTTTTGTGTCGCCTGGCGTAGCCGTAGACTCGGCTGGGAATACAATTGTTGTCTCTGAGCCTGTGGCCTATGATTTTGGGGCTTTGGCCGAAGGCACTTTGTTCTTGCTGCTCGGACACGGTGAACGGGAAATAAGCGGGGTGCAAAAAGAGGTTAGATACATTCAAAACGAATTTGTGATTGCGGCACGCTCCAATATGCCCAAACGCCCTGCGGTTGAACTGGCGCGGGTGACCCTTTCTGAACCCAAAGCACCAGTTAAGAATGCGGCCAATCCAGCACACCCTGAGACAGAAGAACTCGATTTGCGTTTTCGCACGCTAATTGGCGCTGAGCCTAAACAATTTGTGCGGGTCGCTTTATGCGGCGCGGGCGATGAATTGCCTCACGCGGCTAGAGGTTGGAGATTTTTAGCCCGTGAATGTCAACGTGAGACTCCTTACCAGTTGGTTATTGACTACGATGTGCCTTTAACAACAGAGCTAAAAGATTATGATTTGGTTTATTGGGGAGGCAAGGGCGCGTTCAAAATTAACAGTGATGGCGTAATGGCTTTACGTGAATATTTAGACCAAGAAAAACAACTTATTATCGAAGCTCTTGACGAAGCTGCGCAAGAGCCTTGTCAGGCTCTGATTAAGAAATTGGGGCGCGAACTTCATCCGCTTACCGAAAGTGATAGTGTTTTGGTGGAGCCTTTCTTGTTTGACGTGCCGCCAGAAGGCAGTCACGGCAGTCACGTGTTGCTGGGGCAGCAAGTTATTTATTCGGCGGCGGGGTACAGCCTAAGTTGGAGTGGAAAAATAGATGGAGAAAAGACACCCCGCGCCAAGATTCGTTCGGCGCATGAATGGGGTGTTAATATGATTTGTTATTGCATGACGGGGTAGTTTTTACTCTAGCCACATGATACTTATGCTGAAAAACTTTTTTCGGACACGGA
>Ga0164318_10003926_pt1 | contig 14164 bp, 6 predicted proteins | sample GuaBasSedimGuay9_FD_113734 | JGI IMG/M metagenome (GOLD analysis project Ga0164318, IMG submission 113734) | Subseafloor sediment microbial communities from Guaymas Basin, Gulf of California, Mexico - Guay9, Core 4571-4, 0-3 cm | ecosystem: Environmental > Aquatic > Marine > Hydrothermal vents >...
AAATCACCGACCCCGCCCTTAATCCGCGTTTTTGCTTTGGAATGATAGAAAACGCCACCATTCAGCCCAGCCCTTACAAAGCGCAGCTGCGGCTCAAACTCTCTGGAGTGCGGGCTATCGATGCCCTGGTAGACGCCACTAACTACGCCATGCTAGAAATTGGTGAACCTCTCCACGCTTTCGATTATGACGTTCTCCAAAAACGCGCCCAGGCTGCCGGAGCCGAAGTTCCTACCATCATCACCCGTTCTGCCAAAGCGGGCGAAAAGCTGGTCACCTTGGACGATGAAGAACGCACCCTGGACGACTTCACCATCTTAGTCACCGATCAAACTGGCCCGCTGGCGTTGGCTGGCGTGATGGGCGGCGCGGATTCGGAGATAAATGAAAAAACCACCACCGTTCTACTAGAAGGCGCGGCCTGGAACATGATTAATACGCGCCGCACGGTTGTATCACAAAACTTGCCCTCAGAGGCGGCATATCGCTTCTCGCGCGGCGTCCACCCCGAACTTGCGCCACAAGGCGTGTGGCGCGGCTTACAACTGATACTCCAATGGACGGGCGGCACTGTAGCCCAAGGTTTGGTAGACGAATATCCCCTTCCCCAAGAAGACCCCATTGTGGAAATTACCCCTGTGGATGTGCGCCGCTGGCTAGGCATTAACCTCAGCGCGGAGGAAATCGTGGGGATTCTGGAATCCCTAGAATTTGAGTGTGAGCTAAAGGCGGGAACTCCCCCCACAATTGCGGCCAAAACGCCTAATCACCGCGTTGATATTGGGACCGGCGTAGTCGGCCAAGCAGATTTAATGGAAGAAATTGCCCGCGTTTACGGCTACGATCGCGTTCCAGAAACGCGCATGGCTGACGCCCTCCCGCCCCAACGCGGAAATCGCGCCTTGGAAATCGAGGAAAAACTGCGTGACATGTTGGTAAATCTCGGCTTGCAAGAGGTTATCAACCACCGCCTCACCTCCCCCGAAAACGAAGCCCGCCGCTTCCCCGCTGGAGAAGCTCCCGAAGAAAAATACCACTCGTTGGCTAATCCCATTTCGCCTGAGCGTTCGGTGCTGCGCCACAGCCTACTAGCTAGCATCATGAACACCATCGAGGAAAATTACCGTCTCCAAGACCGGCTTGCCATTTTCGAAATTGGGCCAATCTTCCTCCCAGACGAGCAATCCGAGCTGCCAAATGAGGTCACTCGCCTAGCCATCGCGCTTACAGGCCCTCGCACCCTCCCCGACTGGGGAAACGCCGGCGCGACCGCCATGGATTTTTATGACCTGAAAGGTATTCTTGAAACGGCTTTGGGAGGATTGCACCTGCGTGATATCCGCTGCGAGCCGGGTCAACACCCCAGCTTCCATCCCGGCAAATGCGCGTGGGTTTATCTGGGGGAGACGAAAATCGGTTCCTTTGGCGTGTTGCACCCCTTGGTGCGTGAGAACTACGATCTCCCCCAAACGCCGCTCATGGCCGCCGATTTTGATCTCTCTGCCATCATTGCCGCCGTACCCGCCCTCTTTGATGTTGATGCCATCCCCAACCAACCTCCCGTTTTCGAGGATTTGGCCGTTGTCGTGGACGAAAACATCCCCGCGGAAAAAGTTGCCGCTCTCATTCGCCAAACCGGCGGAAAGATGCTCTCTGATTTGCGTTTGTTCGATGTTTATCGCGGCGGACAGGTCGGAGAAGGCAAAAAGAGCCTGGCCTACAGCCTGGTGTACCAACATCCCGAACGCACGCTGACAGATAAAGACGTCTTGAAGATACGCAAGAGCATCATTTATCGTGTAGGGCGTGAGTTAAAGGGAAAGCTCAGGGAATGAGGTAATTAGGTAAAGAGGAAAGTAAGAGGCGGAGGAGATGCGTTAGTTTTCTTCCGCCTTTTTTCTTGTGGTAGTTTGGTATAATGTTAATGATTAGCCCGCTACTTTTAAAAACGCAATTTGGATTATGCTAAAGAGGAGGACTTTTATGTCATCTGCGGCTATTACTACTATAACGAAAATGATGGAAACTCTACCTGAATCCACCCAGGAACAAGCAGTGGAACATTTACGTAATTTCATTACAGAAGCGCTGGATGAAAGTCAATGGGATGCTTCATTCAAGAAAACGCAAAAACAGTTAATCTCTGCCGCGCGGCAAGCTAGAAAAGAAATCGCAGCAGGTCATTCGCAATCAATGGACTATGACCGGCTATGAAATCCGCCACATTGCCCTCGTTTTGGAAGGTATATGCATCCCTTGATAAATCCATTAGGCGTAGTGTCAGAAAGGCCTATTACTTATGGGCGCAGAATCCTTTTCATCCATCTTTGCATTTTAAGTGCATCAACAGCGAAGAAAATATCTAGTCTGTAAGAGTTACGTTGAGCCATCGGGCCATTGGTGTTCTTGATGGAGAAACGGTCACTTGGTTTTGGATTGGTGACCACGACACTTATAAACGCTTTTTCTCCTAAAGCAGCTGTGGGGCAGGCTAGTATATTGGTAAATCGAGAAATTGGAAAGTAAGAGGCGGATTGAAATGGTCAACGCCATTCTAATCCGCCTTTTTTTGCAGCAGCCTAAACACCCACTTCAGCGTTACAGATTCGGATCGTAAGGGGGAAGCTCACACCTAATAGGTTTATCTTGCCTGTCTCCCATAGCGTAGGCGGCTTGGATTAAAATATGGACTTGTGAAGTCCCTTCGTAGATGACCGCGCTCTTTGTGTTGCGCAGATACCTTTCAACATTATATTCATCTGAATACCCATACGCTCCGTGTATTTGTACCGCGTCGTCAGCCGCCTGACGAGCCGCCTCGGTACAATACCATTTTGCCATGCTTGTTTCGCGCGTATTTCGGATGCCTTTGTTTTTTAGCCAGCCTGCTTTCCAGACTAACATTTGCCCCATATCAAGAGACTGCTGCATATTGGCGATCATTTGCTGCATAAGTTGGTATTGCGCTATGGGCTTGCCAAACGTATGGCGTTCTTTAGCGTAGTGGATGGATTCTTCAAGGCAAGCTTTGATGACGCCAATTGCTCCGGCGGCTACCGCGTACCGAGCGTTGTCGATTGCGCCCATGGCAATTTTGAAGCCCTCTCCCTCTTCTCCCAAACGATGACTGGCTGGAACGCGGACGTCTGACATACTGATCCAGCCTGTGTTGCTGGCTCGGACGCCCATCTTGCCTTCAATACTGCCCGTCGTTAGACCTTTCCAGCCGCGCTCTAAAATAAAGGCCGTAATACCACGCGAACCTTTATCTGTATCGGTTTTGGCAAAAACCAGAAAACGGTCGGCAACATCGGCTAACGTGATCCACATTTTCTCGCCATTGAGAATATAATCGCTCCCGTCTTTTCGGGCGGTGCTTTGAAGTCCCGCCACATCAGAGCCGGCGTTGGGTTCGGTCAGGCCAAAGCAAGCTAGGTTTTCACCGGCAGCTAATGGAGGAAGAAATTCTTGTTTTTGTTTTTCGGTACCCCACTGATAAATGGGCAAAGCGTGTAAAGCCAAGTGGACGGCGACTGTCTCTCGTAGTGAAGAGTCAGCATATTCTAAACCTTCAGAAATAATGCCCAGCGAGATATAGTCCATCCCCGCTCCGCCATATTTTTCGGGGAGACAAATTCCTAAAAACCCTAAATTTGCCATTTTGGGAATTAATTCAATGGGAAAGGTGTGTTCGCGATCATGGTCTTTGATGATGGGACGAATCTCTTTCCGAGCAAAATCATAGACCATTTTTTCAACCATTTTGTGTTCATCAGAATATTGAAAATCCATAATGCTTTTCCTGTTTTTTTGGGGATAGGGAATAAGTGATGGTTTGTCTGTTTTTTGGCGTGTTACCCTCGAAAGTCGTAGATGCCATCTCTAACGGGCCACACGCTAGAGCAAGAGGAGCACGTCAGGGCGTCTTGCTCTTCCCGTAGGTTTGCGCTCCCGCACGCCGGGCAACGGAAGAACCCATCCACAACGGCATTGCCCTCGGTTACAGACTCCACGGCTTGGTTGCGGGTGAAAACGCTGGGAGTGAGCTGCCACCATCCGCCGGTGAACTGCGCCATGGAATCCATGGCTACTAAAATTTTTAGGGGAACGAGTTTTTTTAGCAAGCCAATCCGAAAGTGGGAAACTGTTAATTGACGCTCAACTTGAAATCCCGCTTCCTTTAGCCAAGCGCGGATTGTTTTGGGGTGAAAGTCAAAGTTTAGCTCTACAAATTCCACTGGCTCTGGCGTAAATGGACTCCAGTTTTGGCGGCCTAATAGGTAGCGGGCAATGGCTTTCAGGTTGAGTTTATTGGCGAATTCAAGGATGAATGTGCCCTGGGGCTGCATCACGCGCCGAATTTCGCGGAGAGCGGCGGGGGCGTCTGCCATGTGGTGCAGGGTGCGGATCATGGTTGCGCCATCAAAGAGGTTGTTCACAAAGGGGAGTTTGTAGGCATCGGCAGCGGCGTATATGTAGCGGTCACCGCGCCCCAAGCGGGTTTGGGCTTGTTGAAGCTGGGTAAGGGAATAATCCAGGAGGACGATGCGTTGGTAACCTTTGTAGCGGGGCGTGTTTCGCCCGGCTCCGGCCCCCACTTCTAGGAGCAGGTTGCCGCGCGGGGGGAGCAAACGCCGGAGGGCGATGGCTTCGGTTTGATCTTCGTAGTCGCGCCCGCCCTCTTCCCAGAAACTGGTTTGGTAGTCGGAGCCTTCGTAATTACAAACAGGGGGTGTTTGTGGGGTCATATTTTTATTTGCCATTCGCAGTTCATTTATTTTTCTATGCGCCCGTTGTAGCCACGGCCAACTCCGCGATATTTGAAGCCTAATGCGGCCATTTTTTCGGGGTCATAGATATTTCGCCCGTCAAATAAAAGGGGCTGTTTCATGGTGTCACGGATTTGTCTTAGATCTAGTTGTCGGAATTCGTTCCAGGCGGTGTTGACCATGAGTACATCGCAGCCTTCTGCCATTTGGTAAGGAGTGGGCAGCATTTTTACGTTGGGCAGCATTTGAGCGGCTTCTTCCATAGCTATGGGGTCGTAGGCGCGAACAGTGGCGCCAGCGGCTTGCAAGCCTTGGGCTATATTGACAGCTGGAGACTCTCTCATGTCATCGGTATTAGGTTTGAACGTTAAACCAAGCAACCCGACTGTTATGCCTTCTAAGGATTCTTTTTCCAGCATATCTTTTACACGCTGAACGGCCATTTCTCGGCGGTCGTCGTTAATTTCCATCACGGAGTGGAGAAGCTGGGGATGGCGGCCTTTTTCTTCGGCCATGTGGGCTAGGGCTTTGACATCTTTGGGGAAACACGACCCGCCGTAGCCAATTCCGGCTTGCAGGAACTGAGCGCCAATGCGCTGGTCGTATCCCATGCCGGCGGCAACTTCTGTCACATCTGCGCCTAAGTCTTCGCAAATATTAGCAATTTCATTGATGAAAGAAATTTTGGTGGCTAGGAAAGCATTGGAGGCGTATTTTATCATCTCGGCTGTACGCAGGTCGGTGACCACAATGGGCGCTCGCAATGGCAAGTGGAGTTGAGCAACTTTATCGGCTGCTTCTTCATCCAGCGATCCAAGGATAACGCGATGGGGGTTCATGAAATCGCCAATGGCCGCTCCCTCACGCAAAAATTCAGGGCATGAAACCACTGAGAATGGAATAGCCTCGGCTTGGTGTTCGGCGACAATGCCAGCCACCCAGTCACCTGTTCCCACGGGGACAGTAGATTTATTAATGATAATCAGCTCCCCTTGCATGTTCTGAGCTACGGAACGGGCGGCGGCGGCCACGTATCTCAAATCGGCCTCACCATCTACGCCAGAAGGAGTTCCTACCGCTATAAAAACGAATTGGCTATCCTTTAGGGCTTCAGTATATGAGGTGGTGAAAGAAAGTCGCCCGGCGTTCATATTGCGATCCACCAGCTCTTTTAACCCAGGTTCATAAATAGGCATAACGCCATTTTTTAAGCCCTCAATTTTCTTTTCGTTAATATCTAAACCAATGACGCGGTTGCCTAAATCTGCGAAGCAAGCGGCGGTAATAAGTCCAACATAGCCAGTTCCAACGACACATATTTTTTTCATTTTTTATTTATCCTTATTAGAGAGATCCGCTCCCATAAAATTAGCATCAATATCAAATGTAAGCGTGCGGCAACATTTTTATACACACGGGGCAATCTTACCATACCTCTCATTTTTCGTGGAATCGAATAAATTTAGGGGAGTGTACACCGTGTGCAAAACCCACCTTCGCGGATTGAATTTCCACTAATTTTCGAGATGACGCCCAACATTAGTCGTTCTGCACTGCTTAAACATCCGCAACTGCCCGCCCAAACTCCGGTTCTTGTTTTATAATATAGCTAGCATTTTCCATAAATTCAGTAAACCGCAACAAGGAGATTTCTTATGTCTGGTCCACGTGAAGTCCGTGCCCCTCGCGGCACAAAAAGAGTTTGTAAATCATGGCTCACCGAAGCCCCCTATCGAATGATTCAAAATAACCTGGATCCCGAAGTAGCTGGCGACCCCAACAACCTGATTGTTTACGGTGGGAGCGGGCGAGCCGCTCGGAACTGGGAAGCGTTTGATGCTATCCTAGAAACGTTGAAAGAACTCGAAGACGATGAGACGCTTCTCATTCAGTCAGGCAAGCCTGTCGCAGTCTTCAAAAGCCATCCCGATGCCCCTCGCGTATTGCTCGCCAACTCTAACCTGGTGCCTCATTGGGCCACTCAAGAACATTTTGACGAATTATCCGCCAAAGGGCTGATGATGTACGGTCAAATGACAGCCGGTTCCTGGATTTATATTGGCACGCAAGGCATTTTGCAAGGGACTTATGAAACATTAGGCTCCTTGGCTCATAAAAAAGGATGGCCTTCTTTGAAAGGGAAATTCACCCTCACCGCCGGATTAGGCGAAATGAGCGGGGCCCAACCCCTGGCCATCACCATGAATGAGGGAGTGGGGTTGATAGTTGAAGCGGACCCCGCTCACGCTTACCGCAAATTAGATATTGGCTACGTAGACGAAGTCGTAGACAATTTAGATGAAGCCCTGGTCTTGGTCAATCAATACCTAGAGGCAGGGAAAGCCAAATCCATTGGGTTGATAGGGAACGCGGCAGACGTTTTCCCTGCTCTTGTAGAGCGCGGCATAACGCCCGATGTGGTTACCGACCAAACCTCGGCCCACGATGCCCTTAATTACATCCCCCACGGCATGAGCTTTGAAGAAGCCATGAAACTCCGCGAATCTGACCCTGACGAATATCGCCGCCGTTCCAAAGCGTCTATGGTTGTACACGTTCAGGCTATGCTAGACCTTCAAAAACGCGGCGCAGAAGTCTTCGATTACGGGAACAACATCCGTCAACAAGCCTACAATCAGGGGCTAGAAAACGCATTCGACTTCCCCGGCTTTGTCCCCGCTTACATTCGCCCCCTCTTCTGTGAAGGCAAAGGCCCATTCCGGTGGGTGGCTCTCTCTGGAGACCCCGAAGACATTTACCGCACAGACGAAGCCATTTTAGAATTATTCCCTGAAGACGAACATCTCACCCGCTGGATAAAGATGGCCCAAAAACAAGTCCCATTTCAAGGATTGCCCTCTCGGATTTGCTGGTTGGGATACGGAGAACGCGTTCAAGCGGGATTGGCTTTCAACAACCTGGTTGGTGAGGGAATAGTAAAAGCGCCCATCGTTATTGGGCGTGATCACCTTGACGCGGGCTCTGTGGCTTCTCCCAACCGAGAAACAGAGGGCATGCGAGATGGCACTGACGCGGTAAGCGATTGGCCCCTCCTCAACGCCATGCTCAATGCCGTTGGCGGCGCCACCTGGGTTTCGTTCCACCACGGCGGCGGAGTAGGCATAGGTTACAGTCAACACGCTGGGCAAGTCATTGTCGCCGATGGGACAGCCGAAGCGGCCCGCCGCTTGGAACGCGTTCTCACCACCGATCCCGGCTTGGGCATTGTCCGCCACGCAGACGCTGGTTACGAGCAGGCCATTGCTGCGGCCAAACGGCACGGAATTAAAATGCCAATGCTGCGTTCGTAGTGCATCGTAAAACTAACCACGGCGCGTTCGTAGCAGGGCACGAAAGTGCCCGAAGTGTGTCGTAAAACTGCCACGGCTACTTTCGTAGTCTATTACAAGCTGGCGCAAATTAGCGAATAAACAAAACCTTAGGAGCAAAAACATTATGCACAGAATGGGAATTTTCACAAGCGGCGGAGATTCATCTGGCATGAACTCTGCCTTACGCTCAGCTGTTCGCACCGCTTTAAACTTAGGTGTAGACACCTATGTCATTTACGAAGGTTATCGTGGATTAGTAGAAGGTGGTGATAAGATTAAAAAAATGGCTTGGAATGACGTAGGCGGAATCTTACAGCAAGGAGGCACGTTTATAGGTACGGCTCGCTGCCAGCGTTTTCGCACCCGCGAAGGGCGGTGTCAGGCAGCCCACAATCTAGTAAAAAAAGGGATTGACGCTCTCATAGTCATCGGTGGAGACGGCAGTCTCACCGGAGCCAATCTCTTCCGAGAAGAGTGGCCTGAACTGCTTAGCGAATTGCTAGCAGAGAGCAAAATCACGCCAGAAACCGCTCACAGTTATTCCAATTTGCGGGTTGTGGGTTTGCCTGGTTCTATAGACAATGACATGTATGGCTCTGATATGACCATTGGCGCTGACACCGCTTTGCATCGCATTACAGAAGCTATAGACGCCATTAGCAGCACCGCTGCCAGCCACAAACGCAGCTTTGTGGTTGAAGTAATGGGGCGGCATTGTGGCTACTTGGCAATTATGAGCGCGTTGGCCACGGGCGCAGATTGGGTCTTTGTGCCAGAAAACCCACCCGCTCCCGAAGAGTGGAAAACAGATATGTGCCAAGCCCTGCAAGCAGGAAGAGAAGCGGGGCGCCGAGATAACACCGTTATCTTAGCAGAAGGCGCACGCGATAGTGATGGCACCCCCATCACCAGCCAAGAGGTGAAACACGTTATCGAAGAACGCCTAGGAGAAGATACCCGCATCACTATCTTGGGACACGTTCAGCGTGGAGGTGCTCCCAGCGCTTTTGACCGGAATTTAGGCACTTTGCTGGGGCATGCCGCAGTTGAACATCTCACAAAAATTGAGCCAGAAGACGAGCCGCAACTTATTGGTATTCATGGCAACCGGGTGACTTCTTCTCCGCTTATGGATTGCGTACACAGAACACATGCCATTGCCAAATACGCTGAAGAACACGAATACGCAAAAATGATGGAACTGCGTGGGGGAAGCTTTGCATCTGTCTATGAAATACTTCACGTCCTGCTCCAGGCCGGGCCAAATCCCCCAGAAAAAATTGAACGCAAACTGCGCATCGCTGTGATGCATTCTGGCGGGCCCGCTCCGGGAATGAACACCGCCGTTCGAGCTGCCGTGCGCTGGGGAAGAAATCTGGGACATACTATGTTAGGTGTTTATAATGGCTTTCCAGGTTTGGTAAACAATGAAGTAAAAGAATTAAATTGGATGGATGTGAATGGATGGTGCTGCAAGGGCGGCGCGGAACTGGGAACAAATCGTGACGTTCCCGCAGATGGTGAATTCTATGCTATTGCCCGTACCCTCGAACAGCAAGAAATAGACGGCTTATTGGTCATTGGCGGTGAAACTGGGTATGATAGCGCTTATGAAATGTTCCACCGCCGCCGGGATTTTCCCAACTTTAACATCCCCATTGTTTGCCTGCCAGCTACTATAGATAACGACCGCCCCGGCTCTGAATTGAGCATCGGATCTGACACAGCTCTAAATAACATAATTTCTGCTGTCGATAAAATCAAAGAATCCGCGGTAGCCTCTCGCCGCTGTTTTGTGGTAGAAACCATGGGCGAATACTGTGGCTACTTAGCCTTTATGAGCGGGCTAGCGACAGGAGCTGAACGAGTTTATTTGCACGAAGACAAGCTGAATCTAAAAGATATACAGGCGGATGTTGACCAACTAGTAGTAGGGTTTAAACGCGGCAAACGCCTGGGATTGATAATACGGAATGAATTGGCTCACCCTGTGTACACAACCGACTTCATGGTTCGCGTATTTGAGGCAGAAGGGGAAGATGTATTCGATGTTCGGCAAGCCATCTTAGGGCATTTACAGCAAGGTGGAAGCCCTTCACCCTTTGACCGCATTCAGTCTACGCGCCTAGCCGTGCATTGTGTAGATTACATTATTGAACAAGCGTTATCTTTCGAATCCCGCAGCGCATTTGTAGGCTTACAGGGTGGAAAAATAACCTTTACGGGGCTGGAAGATTACCCCCGTGTGGCTGACCAAACCTATGGACGTCCCAAAACTCAGTGGTGGCTAGATTTACGAGATATTGCCAGAGTGATGGCGCAACCCGCGCCCGCACCGAATAAATGAATCTCTAAAAAGTTATCCAATACAATTTAGTGTTTTCACCATACAAAAAAACGCGGTTACTAAAAGTGACCGCGTTTTTGACTTCTTGCTCTTCTGTTTTCTCAAGTTTCCACTTTGTGATAAGTAATTTTCTCAACCTGGACGTTTTCTTTACCAACTATATCTCGTAACCGCCTAATCAATTCATCGTTCAAATTCGTGGTTGCGTCTGGAAACTCTATTAAATGACTCTGTTCCCCTTCAAAAATTTGAAAAGCAAACTTGTCATTGCCGGGATAACTGATGAATGTCCCATACACTTGGCGGAGGCGTAAATTATCACGTATTTTGTCTTTGCGGGGATGAAAAACCACCGTAGCCATATAAATGGCGTCTTTGTCTTTATCTAACAAAGGGGATGGCGGTTTGGGCGTGGGGACAATTTTTTCAGGCGCAATTTCTTGTGCGGGGGATGACTCTTCTGCAATCTGTGCCGAGGGTTGAGCAGTTGATGGAGCGGGTTGCTCTTCTTGGAGCGTCTCGGTTGGCACAATGTCAAAGGTTGGCATTTCGTCATTTTCTTCTGGGGACTCAAAAGTTTGAGACGCTTCTTCCCACCCTGGCGGAAAAGCTGGGGGTGGTAAGGGGGTTGCTCGCTTTTTCGTTTGGGGTTGTTCAGCCGTTTGGGGTGAGGGTTTTGGTTTGGCGCTGGGGAATGGCATTGGCGTTTCTCGGATAGTTTTTCGCCGCGCTTGCACAACGTTTTTTGGGGAAGGGGCCGCAGGCTCATCTGCTGGACGAACGCGCGTTAACTCGGAGGTAACGCTGTCTACCAGTATTTTTGGCTCGCCACGTTCGGCGTCCACTTTTCCTCTTACTAGAATAATTTCATCAAAGCGAATTTGGCTGCTATATGTTGCCCATGTTCTGGGAAATAACACCAGGTCAATGGCACCTTGCGTATCTTCTATGGTGACAAAGGCCATTGGTTTGCCGGCTTTGGTTTGGTGGTTGCGAATTTTGGTGACGATGCCGGCCACGGTTACCGGTTCGTGGTGACGGGCTTCTCCTAGTTCTTGGGCAAAATAGCTGACGCTGCCTTTGAGTATATCCATGACGGGGTTGAGAGGGTGGTCGGAGACGTAGAGGCCAATTAATTCTCGTTCCCAATCTAGTTGCGCCCGGCGGTTGACAACGATTGAGGATTCGGGAAGGGTGATTTTCTCTTCTAGGCCGGTGGCTTCTCCGAACATAGAAAGTTGCCCAATTTCAGATGCTTCAAAATTAGAGCCGCTAATGGACATGATACGCTCCATAGCTTCTAGCAAGGCTGGGCGGCTGCCAAAATCATCTAAGGCACCTACTTGAATGAGGCTTTCTAAGGCGCGTTTTCCTACTTTGCGAAGGTCAACACGGTGCAAGAAGTCATTAATGTCGGCAAAAGGTGTTCCTTTTCGACCAGCGCAAATAGTTTCTATTGACCCTTCGCCAACGTTTTTTACCGCTCCCAAGCCAAAGCGGATACGAGATTCTCCTTTGGCGTCATCTTGAATGGTGAAGCCCCAGTTGCTGTAATTGACGTTGGGGGGAAGAACTTCAATGCCCATTAGGCGACATTCAGAAGCGTAGAGGGTGACGCTGTCTGTGTTTCCTTGGTATACGGTTAAGAGCGCGGTCATGTATTCTACGGAATAATGGGTTTTGAGGTAGGCTGTTTGGACGGCTATCATTCCGTAATCGGCGGCGTGAGATTTGTTAAAACCGTAGCGGGCGAATTTCTCCCAATCCTTAAAGATGGCTGCAGCTGTTTTTCTCTCCATGCCTTTGCTAACTGCGCCTTCGACAAATTTGAGGCGATGTTTTTCAACTTCTTTCTTTTTCTTTTTGGCGACTGCTTTGCGTAAACTATCAGATTCGGCGGGAGTGTAACCGGCCACTGCCACGGCGCTGAGCATGATTTGCTCTTGATAAACAGGAAGCCCATAGGTCTCTTCGTAAATAGGGGCAAGGTCTGGATGTTGGTAAGTGACTTCTTGTTCTCCGTGCATGCGTTCAATGTAATCTGGAATGAAATCCATGGGCCCTGGGCGGTAGAGTGCCACCATGGCAATAACATGCTCTAGTTTGGTGGGCTTCATAGATTTTAGGTAACGTCTCATTCCAGAACTTTCTAATTGAAAGACACCAATTGCATCCCCGCGCCCAAGAAGTTGGTAAGTTTCTGGGTCATCGACAGGAATGTTGTCTAGAGTAAATTTTATGCCGTGGCGTTCTTGGATGAGTTCACTAGCCTGCGCCATAATTGTTAGAGTAGACAGCCCTAAAAAGTCTATTTTGAGAAGGCCAAGATAATCTACTATGCCCATTTCAAATTGAGTGACGGTGTTAATAGGGCTATCGCCCGTATTGCCTGTAGGGCGATTCAGCGGCACATATTCAACAACGGGCTTATCGGTGACGACCACGCCCGCGGCATGTGTCCCAGCGTTGCGGATAGTGCCTTCCATTTCTCTAGCAGTGTCTATGAGGTCTTGTAAATAGGGAGCGTCTGCGTATAACTTTTTGAATTCAGTAGAGCTTTTTAGTGCCTGAGTAATGCTCATTGGAGGTTGGTTGGGGATAGTTTTTGCGACACGGTCAACTTCCGAAAGAGGAATATCCATCACCCGGCCCACGTCTCGAATAGCCGCGCGGGCTTTCATAGTTCCAAAAGTGATAATCTGAGCTACCTTGTCGTTCCCGTATGTGTCGGCGCAGTAATGCATTAGCTCCGCTCGGCGGTCGTCTGGAAAGTCAAGGTCAATATCAGGCATGCTGATGCGCCCGGGATTTAAGAATCGCTCAAAAATTAAGTCATGCGGCAGAGGGTCAAGAGGGGTAATTTCTAAGGAATAGGCAACAATAGAGCCAGCTGCTGAGCCTCTGGCGTTGTACCATATTTTGCGCTTTTGAGCGTATTGACAAATATCCCAGACAATCAAGAAGTAGGCGTCAAAGCCCATGTCATGGATGATTTTCAATTCGTATTCCAAGCGCTCTTTTACCTCTGGAGCATCAGCCCTCTCACCATATCGCTTGCGAAGCCCGCTATCACAAAGGCTTTTGAGATAAGATTTAGCTGTTTCTCCTTCTGGGACGGGGAATTCAGGTAGGTGGTACTCTTTGAAGCTTAAATCGGTGTTGCAGCGTTCGGCGATCCAAAGCGTGTTTTCAATGGCTCCAGGGACATTGCCAAAGAGGTCTTTCATCTCTTGCGGAGAGCGTAAGTAGTAGTCTGCGCCCGACATGCGCATTCTGTTGGGGTCCGCTAATAATTTCCCCGTCTGGATAGCCAGCAAAACGTCTTGCAAGCGGGCGTCTGAAGGCTTGATGTAGTGAACGTCGTTAGTTGCCACATAACGAGCGTTAAAGTCTTTCCCCATTTCTAAGAGCGTTTTATTAATTTGGGTTAATTCGGGAATGTTATGCTCTTGGAGTTCCAGAAAGAAACGGTCACGGCCAAAGACATCAAAATACCAGGCCATTTTTTCGTGAGCCTTGTCAAATTGTCCCGCTTGTATAGCGCGGGGAATTTCACCCGCCATGCAAGCAGATGTGACAATGAGACCCTCGGCGTGATTGGCTAAGTACTCATGGTCAATTCTTGGCTTATAGTAGAACCCCTCTAGCTGAGATGCGGAAGCAATTTTGAGTAGATTTTGATAACCGGTTTGATTTTCCGCCAAGAGAAGGATATG
>Ga0164318_10003927_pt1 | contig 14162 bp, 12 predicted proteins | sample GuaBasSedimGuay9_FD_113734 | JGI IMG/M metagenome (GOLD analysis project Ga0164318, IMG submission 113734) | Subseafloor sediment microbial communities from Guaymas Basin, Gulf of California, Mexico - Guay9, Core 4571-4, 0-3 cm | ecosystem: Environmental > Aquatic > Marine > Hydrothermal vents...
AACTCACACAAAAAATTGCCACACAACAGGAAATAAAAACAATAACAATCAAACCTTCAAAAAAAGACATTGAAACAGAATTCCTAGGAATACTATGGACCCCAACCTAACCCACAAACATGCTCATGTCGCCTTACCACGCTTTTTTACAATAAACAAAAAATCAAAACAAAACCCGTAAATGGTGGGCCCGCCGGGATTCGAACCCGGGACCACCGCCTCTCCTAGGTCGAACCCCTAAACACCGACCGCGTAAGGGCGGCATACTACCACTATACTACGGGCCCCACAACCATTCTATGATGAATTACAAGACAATTTATTTTTTATCGTTCTGAATGCCCAAGAAACTAAATAATAGACATCCAGAATAATCCCTACAAAAAGTGGTAGCGGGGGGTGGATTCGAACCACCGACCTCGGGGTGCCTCATCCCACACACGGGGACTATGAGCCCCGCGGGATACCTGGCTTCCCCACCCCGCTCGGTTTATTTTTCTCCGTTTTTATGTTAGATTTTGTTGGTGTATATTTGTTTTACGGACAAGCGGCGCTCCTCTCTGCTGCCCCTTTCGGGGCTGTTTCGGTCATTGGAGCGCTGTTTTTTATGAGGTCTGTGGGGTATTTATTGTTTTGGTGTCTCTAGACTTTTATGTTGTCTACTGTGGTTTTTGGTGTTTATGTAATATTTGTTACGAATTGTTAGTATTAAAAGTTATAGAATATTGCTTTTAAGCATCGTGGTATTTAGTATTTCGAGGTGGAAAGGTGAGCCAAGATAAGGCGAAGAGAACAATTCTTTGGTTTGAAGAACTTACAAAAGATGATGTACCACTTGTGGGCGGTAAAAACGCGAACCTCGGCGAGCTATTGAGATCTGGTATTCCAGTTCCTCCAGGCTTCGCAGTCACCGCCTACGCCTATAAGAGGTTTATCGAAGAGACTGGGATAAAGGACAAGATTTATGAGATTCTCCGCGAAAAGGTGCCTGAAGGCGCAGCAAAGCCTGAGGACTACATGGAGGCTAGCGAGGAAATCAGGAAGCTCATCGAGAGCACACCTATCCCAAAGGATATTGAAGAGGACATAAGGAAGGCTTATAGAGAGCTAAGCAAACGTGTGGGTAAAGATGAAGAATTTGTCGCTGTTAGGAGCAGTGCTACTGCCGAAGACCTCCCTGGAGCAAGCTTCGCTGGACAGCAAGAAACATATCTAAACGTTAAGGGCGAGGACGAGGTCGTCGAGAAGGTAAGGAAGTGCTGGAGCAGCCTTTTCACGCCCAGGGCCATCTTCTACAGGGAGCAGAAGGGGTTCAAGCACGAGAAGGTATTGATAAGCGTCGCAGTACAGAAGATGGTAAACTCTAGGAGCGCTGGCGTCATGTTCACAATACACCCCGTCACTGGCGAGAGAGACAAAATAGTCATCGAGGGACACTGGGGACTTGGCGAGGCGGTAGTCAGCGGAGCGGTAACGCCTGACGAGTGGGTTGTAGACAAGAATACACTAGAGATAGTTGAGCGCAGAATAGTTGAGAAGAAGTATGAACTCGTAAGGGATCCTGTAACGGGCAAGACCATAAAGAGAGAGATTCCACCCGAGAGGCGTAAGGCGCCGAGCCTCACAGACGAAGAAGTCAAGCTACTTGCAGAACTCGCAATCAAGATTGAGAAACACTATGGCATGCCCATGGACATCGAGTGGGCCGTTGATAAAGACATGAAGTTCCCAGAGAGTGTCTTCATAGTCCAAGCTAGACCCGAGACTGTATGGAGCGTCAAGGAAGGCGAAGCCAAAGCTGAAGCAGCAGTAAAGACTGTCAGCGAGGCAAAGATCGTCGTCAAAGGTCTTCCAGCAAGCCCAGGTGTAGCTTACGGCAAGGCCAAGATCTGTCTGACGCTCGAAGACGCTAAGAAGAAGATGCAGCAGGGCGACATCCTAGTCACAACAATGACAGACCCAGACTGGGTACCATACATGAAAATGGCATCCGCCATAGTCACAGACGAGGGAGGCATGACCGCTCACGCCGCAATCGTTAGCAGAGAACTAGGAATCCCCGCCATAGTCGGAACACGAGAAGCCACAAAGAAGATGCAGGACGGCAAAGACTACACAGTAGACGCTCGTGCCGGAATTGTCTATGAGGGCAAGGTCGAGGAACTCGTAGAGGAGAAGGAGAAAAAGGCCGCGGCCGCTGCTGCACCAATAGAGATCGTCTACAAGCCCATAACAGGCACAAAGATTTACATGAACCTAGGTGTGCCTGAGAAAATCAAAGACTACAAGAACCTGCCGTTCGACGGTATAGGGCTAATGAGAGTAGAGTTCATAATGGCAAGCTACGTCGGCGAGCACCCACTACACCTGCTCGAGACTGGTAGAGGACAAGTTCTCGTAGACAAGATGGCCGATGGTATAGCAATGGTCGCACGAGAAATATACCCGAGACCGGTGGTAGTCAGGCTCAGCGACTTCAAGACAAACGAGTACCGCCAGCTCAAGGGCGGCGAGAAATACGAACCACAGGAGGACAACCCAATGCTGGGTTGGAGAGGCGTCAGCAGGTACATCAGCCCACAATACGAGAAAGCCTTCAGACTCGAGCTACAGGCGATAAAGAAGGTCAGAGAAGAGATGGGTCTAAAGAACGTCTGGGTCATGGCACCATTCGTCAGAACACTATGGGAGTCCGAGAAATTCATCAAACTGCTTGCCGAGGAAGGCCTAGAGAGAGGGAGAGACTTTAAAGTATGGGCAATGGCCGAGGTACCAAGCGTAGTATTCCTTGCTGAAGAGTTTGCACGCTACTTCGACGGATTCTCCATAGGAAGCAACGACCTCACCCAGCTAACACTCGGCACAGACAGAGACAGCGCAATCCTACCAAAGATAGACCCAAGATACTTCGACGAAAGAGACCCGGCCGTGAGAACAGCCATAGCAATGCTTATTGAGAAGGCACACAACAGCCCATACGGATACAGGACAGTTTCGATATGTGGACAGGCCCCATCTGTCTATCCAGAATTCGCCGCATTCCTAGTAAGGCTCGGTATAGACAGTATAAGCGTCAACCCGGACGTTGTTGTCAGGACGCGTGAGCTAGTAGCATCTATTGAGAGAAGAATACTGATGGAAAAGGCTCTGGGAATCGAGCGCGGCGAAAGAGAAGATTTAGGCTGGCCTGTTCAGAGAAAGCGCAGAGGACTGCCTAACGTCTGGGCTAGAAGAGTAGATGAAATTTAAAGAAAATATCTCTTTTTAACATATTTTTCCTTCTAATTCTTTCTCTTCAATACTAATTATTATATATTAGTTTTTACCGAAACTGTCCTACGTACAAGAAAATTTATATCGTTATCCATTTTTTGATAACGGATAACGATATGAAAGTCGGTAAGAAGGTTGTCTTGACGGGCACTGTAATTATTGCCTTGGTACTTGGGCTTAGTGCCATCTATTACTTTACGGCTCCAAAAGAAACTATTTTGCATGTCTCAACCACGACAAGCCTCTACGCTACTGGTTTATTGGAAGAGCTTGCCGAAAGGTTCAAAGAGACTCATCCTAATGTTGTGGTTCAGTTTATTCCTGTTGGTTCTGGTGAGGCTTTAAGGCGTGCAGCGAACGGGGATGCTGACATGGTGTTTGTGCATGCGCCTTCACTTGAGAAACAGTATATTGAGTCCGGGATCCTCATTGACGGAAAAATTATTGCGTATAACTTCTTCGTCATCGTTGGTCCAGCATCGGATCCTGCTGGGATCAAGGATCTTTCTCCTGTAGATGCTTTTCGGAAAATTTTTTCTACTGGGGAGTCTGGTAACGCTCTTTTTGTGAGTAGAGGCGACAATTCTGGCACACATGTGAAGGAGCTTAGTTTATGGAAGAAGGCCGGGCTTAATCCTCAGGGTAGAAATTGGTATATAGAGTCTGGAACTGGCATGAGTGATACTTTGTTGATAGCTAATGAGAAGAACGCCTATACGCTCAGTGACATCGGTACCTATCTCAAGCTTAAAGCAGAGGATAGGATAGATCTTGTGGCTCTCGTGGCTGGTGGCGACGAACTGTTGAACATCTACAGCGTCTATATAGTGAATCCCGAAAAGATCGAAGGGGTTAACTATGAGGCTGCCAAGGCCTTCCACAACTTTGTTGCGTCCGATGTCGGGCAGGAGATTATAGCTGGTTATGGCGTCAAAGAATATGGTCAACCATTGTTCTATCCCGCGAAGGACAAGACTGGCTGGCTGAAAATAATGTGGGAAAAGTTATCTTCTGGCTAGGTTAAATGGTTTGTTGGAGCTGGGTATGTATAGCGAGATAATCGAGATTTCTTTTAGATCCTTACTTATTTCTTCTGCAGCTACATTAATGGCCCTTTCTTGGAGCCTTCCAATATCCTATATGATTTCTAGCAGACAGTCTAGACTGGGCAAGATGATTGTAAGTATAAGCAATGCTCTGGTTAGCGTTCCAACGGTTATTGTAGGCCTTTTCCTCTACATGTTGTTTAGCCGTAAGGGCCCGCTGAGCGTGGTTGGGCTGCTGTATACTCCTCAGGCTATCGTATTGGGAGAATCCCTGCTGATAACTCCTCTGCTTATCTCCCTTTTCCATGACGTTTTTAACGAGTATAGGTCAAAGTACTGGGAAATGGCGATTTCTCTCGGCGCTACTTTTTCGCAGGCTGCAGCACTGGTGGTTAGGGAAGCTATGCCTAGACTCGTGACAGTATCTTTGATAGGTTTTGGTAGAGCGATTGGAGAACTGGGTGTCGCACTGATGGTAGGTGGAAACATTAAAGGCTATACCCGTGTCTTGACCACTAGCATCGCTCTTGAGGTTTCTAAAGGAGAGTTTGAGGAAGCCCTAATGTTAGGCTTTATCTTGTTAGGAATAGTCTTCACAATAGTCGTAGCTGTAAGACTGATGAACAGGGTGCTTGAGCGGTGATAGAGGTCAAGAATGTTTATTTTTCTTACAATGGTGTAAGTGACGTTTTAAAGGATATTTCGCTGAGAATTGATAAAGGTATTATTGGGATTGTAGGACCTAACGGATCTGGAAAAACTACTTTTCTCAAAGTAGCTTCTCTACTCTATAAACCCAGGAAGGGTAGAGTCTTGGTTGATGGTATAGATTTTTGGAATCTTGACGTTTCGAAACGTATCAGCATTAAGCGTAAGATAGTGTATGTTCACGAAAAGCCTATATTGATTAGAGGGAGTGTTGTCGATAATTTGATTTATGGCTTGCTCCTTAGAGGAGTTGACAGAGACAAGGCGCTCAAAAGAGCGGTGGACTGTCTTAAACAGATGGAAGTGGAGTATTTGCTAGAAAAAAGTGCAAAAAATCTTTCTGCAGGAGAATCACAGCTTGTTTCTTTAGCCAGGGCTTTTGTGTTGGATCCGCAGTTCTTGTTCCTCGATGAACCTTTAGCTAACCTAGACTTTAAGAAGAGAAAGAATGTGCTATGTTTCTTGCGTAGACTGGCTGATAATAGAACGGTGATTGTTATAGCTACGCACGACCAGCTTATTGCTTCAACATATGCGGAAAAAGTTGTGCACATAGAGGAGGGCAGAGTCGTGAGGGTTGGAAAACCTGACGATGTTTTGACTTTCTAGTTGTGGAAATACATATGTCTCCTCTGTATTTTTGTAGATATGGGGTTGTATTTTGAAAAAGGTAGATTTTTTGAAAAACATTTCCGCCAGGCTTGACATTATATTGGAGTATAAAGGTTCAAAAATCCTCGATACACAAACTGCTCTTCTCTTAAAATCGATTAACGAATACGGATCCATACTGCTTGCATCGAAGTCTGTAGGTATCCCCTACTCTAGGGCTTGGGAAAGAATATCGAAAATCGAGAGAATTTTAGGTGTAAAGATAATCGAGAGACATAGAGGAGGAGCTAACAGGGGTGGAGCGAAGTTGACAGAACAGGGGGTGAAGTTAATTGAATATTACGAAAAAGTTGCAAAAAAATACAATTTGGATATTCGTAAACCGCTAGTCTCAATACCGTTAACGCTCGCAGAAGTATATATTGTAGCGGGGAGTCACGATATAGCGTTTGAGGCTATTCTGGGAAACCTGAAAAGGAAATATTCGTACAATTTGGAGGTGCATTGGATAGGCTCGAGTGGAGGACTGGCTGCTCTCATGCTTGGTGAAGCGGTTCTGGCATCTTCTCATTTGTTTGACGAGAAGAGTGGAGAGTATAACGTTCCTTTTCTAAAGAATTACTGGCTTGAAGACCGTGCTACCGTTATCAGAGGATATATGAGAGAGATAGTGTTTGGCTTCCCCAGAAACTACGATTTTAATAGCTTGGACGATATACTCTCTAGGCTTGTTGCTGGAGATATAAGGCTTGTAAACAGAAACGTTGGTTCGGGAACTAGAGTTTTGCTTGATTCGCTACTAAGGGATTATTGTAGTAATAGAGGACTAGACTGGGAATCATGTATCAGATCGATTAGAGGCTACAACTTTGAAGTTAATACACACATCGGGGTAGCGAAAGCTATTGTTAACGGTGAAGCTGATGTCGGTGTGCTTTTGAGATGCGCCGCTGAATTCTATGGTTTAAAAACCTTACATCTACGATGGGAGTATTTTGACTTTATAACTTTAAGAGATAAAATAAATACGGACTTTATTAAGAACTTTATAAAAGAACTAATGTCTTCTTTGACAAAAGATATTCTTGAAAAGTACCCTGGATACAAGGTTGAAGAAACGATAGGAAAGATTGTTTTTCCATAAGTTGGCTATTAAAATTATATCTATCTACAATATTTATGCTATTATACTGTAAATATATTGAGTGATACTATGAAGGAATATCACGTTAAGAAGATACATGATTATTTTTATCTTCTTCGCTACGATGATGTAAACACTAAGTTTTTTGAAGCATTATGGGAAATTCCCGAAGGCATCACATACAACTCGTACCTTTTAGCTGGAGACGAAAAAGTTGTACTATTTGATGGTTGGAAAAAAGGGCTTGACGCCGAATTTGTTGAAGCAATCACTAAGGTTGTAGATGTTAGAGACATAGACATTATTGTCACACATCACATGGAACCTGATCATAGTGGTACGATAGCCCATGTCTTGGAGAAAAATGAGAAAGTTAAGGTATTCGGACATCCTATGGCTAGAAAAATGTTTGAGTCATTTTATGGTATTGAAGGACGATTTAAACCTGTTGCAGATGGAGAACAGCTAAATATCGGCAACCATGTGTTAACGTTTCACTTCACGCCATGGCTCCATTGGCCTGAAACCATTATGACGTATATTAGCGATATGGGTGTTCTGGTCTCGGGCGATGCTTTTGGTGGATATTCTGTGCCAGATTCCCTCACCGATTCTAGTGATGAGATAGTTGAGAGATATTTGCCTTTTGTGAGAAAATATGTTTTCACTGTTATAGGGAGCTACATAGATTTTGTCACGAAGAATATAGCCAAGCTTTCGTCAAAAAATGTTAACCCATCGATGATAGCGCCAGCACACGGTCTGGTTTTCACTAGAAACCCCAAAAAGATAATAGACTATTACGCTGGACTGGCATCCGGAGATGTTTCATACCGCAAAGTCGTACTTGTTTATAGCTCGATGTATGGGTTCATTGACTTGTTGATGAGAGAAGTCATCAACGAGCTAGATAAGAATAATGTCCCCTATACAGTTTTTAAAGCCTCCGACTCAAACAGATTCTCTCTAGGAGACTTTATTGGAGAGGCTGGGGATAGCAGTGCTCTCATAATCGGTGCTGCTACCTATGAAGCCAACGTGTTTCCTCTAATGAATTTTGTGATCGACATGTTCATTAAAAAGATCAAGTCTAAGAAAAAGATAATAGTCGTTTCGTCGTATGGCTGGGGCGGTGTGGCTGGTAAAAAGATAGCCGAGAAACTCTCTTCGGCTGGACACGAAGTTATAGGCATTGTAGAGTTTAAAGGTAAACCGAGGTCTGAAGATGCCAAAAAGTTGAAAGAATATCTCGATGCGCTTTTGTAAAATTAAACTTTTCTCCATTCCTAGCAGAGGGAATGGAATATGGAACAATTTGAGTGGAAAGCACGTCTATTAAAAGCTTTAGCTAATCCAAGACGATTGAAAATAGTGAAGGAGTTATATAGGAGTCCAAAGAGTTTTTCCGAGCTTATGCAAATATGTGGCTTTCGTTCTAGTGGTGAGCTTGCATTCCATCTTGGGATGCTTCGGAGCTTAGTCTATAAAAGGGAAGATGGTTTGTATGAGCTAACAGAATCTGGCAGGAAATTTGTAGAGTTTCTTGAGGGGGTTGGTAATGGTATTTACGAAGAGGGGTTCGTTAGGGTTCCGCCCAGTAGTTTAGATTATATACTGATAGTTTCTTCGGCGTTTTTCTTTCTTCTAAGTATAGTAATTTACGTGATTTTTTTGCCTCACGAGATGGGAGAGAATATTTAGGTAGTGTGATCTTTACAAACGGTTTTGTCATTTTTGTTTTTCACATAATATATCTTTTTAGATTAGAAATTATTCAAAAATATCCTTACCTAATTAATCTTCCAGCTTTCATTTATCTTCTCGGCAATCCTTTGTTAAGTCCTAAGAAGAGGGGAGAATATGTAAACAAGGTTTTTAGGATATATTTGGTGTCAGCCAATGTCATATCGGTTTTAACACTATTTGAACTAAACATAATTGCAGGAAAACTAGCAAATAATGGCGGCTGGGCAGCAATGATAATACCCCTATTACCGCTGGCATTTTTCGTTGGAATTATCTTTTACTTTAGAAGAATATACAGGAAAGTATTAGAAGAATTATAATCCTAGCTCACGGTAATGTTGCTCCAACACTTTTTCGAAAACTTCACTAACACATCTGCAGTCCAAAGGCGAATTCAAGTGAGGAGATAAAATCTCGCTTATATTTTGGCACACTTCGGGTACAGCGTTTATCACGTTATCAGAAATCTTGCTTACAAAATTTCTGTTTTCACTAACAACCCCTACGATCCATCCTTCACCACTAAAACTCTTCGACGCATACGCCAGTGCTACCACATGTGCTGGTGTAGGGGTATGTGGGAAAGTTTCTCTTGAAAAAAGGAGAGCTATTTCTTCTTCACTTAACACTCCTGGATTTATCTTTAAGACAACTACTTGTCCTTCTTTCCCAAAATCATTGCCTAATATGTCTACAAAAATAACCTTATTGTACATGTTCAGCATCGATGCTATGTAGAAAAGGTTTTTTCCTGCCGACAAAACGTCTAATTCTTTATTTGTGCATTGTTTTAATGCTTCTGTAAAGAGTACTCCGAATGCGTCGTCGCCATACATTACGTTGCCAACGCCAATAATAAGCACTTTATTCTTCAACTTTTATCTCCCTTAAAGCTTCTCTGAAAAGCATATTGCTACATTCCTCAAGCTTTTCGGTCTCGGGTTCACACTCCACTATCTCGATCTCTTCTATCTTTGAGAAAACCCCCAGCCCTTCAAGAAGAGCATCTATATCGAGAAGACCCTCCATGCTCGGTCTGATTCTTTCAACAGCCTCTAATCCTTCTGCTCTTTTAATTCGCTTTTTATATCTGTATATGCCTGGCGTTCTACCTCTTTTCTTCAATGTGAATACTATTACTTTTTCTGGCTGAAAGTCAGCTATCATATCCGCTATAGACATTACATCTGTTGAAAAATCTTCTATTCTTATCTCTGGGGGGACTGAAAGTTTCTTTGTTTTCTCAAAGGCTTTATACACTGCCTCGCCTTCATAACCATACCAATATAAGAACCCTATCATCTTCTTTGGTTGTTTTCTAATAATTTTCTCCACAATGTCTTTGTGACCCGCCTTCCTTAGTTCTTCGACCATTTCTTCTAGACTTAAAGGTTCCTGTTTCAAATCATATAAGTATTTTAGAAGTACTTCTCTAGGGTCTGGCATTGTTTCGTCTATCGTGTTCTTTATCTCTGAATATACCCTAGCAAAAGCTTTTATCAATTGTTTTATGTCTTCATCCATCGGGATCCGTCAATTAAGTATCTCTTTTCTTCTAAATTTGTTTTCTTTTCTAATATATATCAGATTTTATATATAAAAATTTCTTAATATTTAGCAAAACTCAATATTACAATCACTATATATTTTAGAAAATAAAACTGTTTTTAGGTTATTTTTATAGAAATTATATTATGTCCCAGTCATACTCTATATTTCCGTCAATTGATAAGGTAAGTAATTTATGATGATTAATAATAATAGTATGCTGTAGGTGCCAAAAATGGCCCTAACAGACTTGAAACTGAAACGTAGAGACTTCCTAAAACTTGCAGGGGCAACAGCGTTCTTTGCCTCCCTAAACTGGAACGAGCTTATCAGAAATGCCGTCGCGGCAGCATCTTCGGGTACAATAAATATTGTCTGGTTCGAAGCACAGGACTGTGCTGGCAACACTACAGCACTCATACAGGCCACGGATCCTGATCTCATAGATGTTCTCGCAGGCTCTAGTCATGTAGTTGGTCCTGGAAACGTGAAGCTTGTTTTCCACGAAACTGTGATGCCAGAATGGGGCGAAGCAGCCCTAGACATAGCTCGTGGTGCAGCCGAGGGCAAATATGATCCCTACGTACTTGTCCTAGAAGGTAGTTTTCCGCAAGATGAAAAGGCTGGGGGTCCGCCTGGAAGCGACTATTACTGTTACATTGGAGAAGAAAACGGAAAGCCAATTTCGTGTGTTGAGTGGATGAGACGCCTCCTCAAAAGAGCGGTGGCAGTAGTAGCTGTCGGAAACTGTGCATCTTATGGAGGACTGGTAGCAAACAAGGTTATCGAAGACGTTCCCGGACTTCCAAAATCAAGCTGGTCTAATAGTCCGACTGGCGCTGTGGGCTTCTTTGACGATCCCATCCGAGGCATCAAGGGACTAGTAAGCACACTTCCAGAAGCAAAACCCTTCAAAAACTTTATTGATGGAAAATGCAAACTGGGTCCCGGCGAGATAAGACAAGACTGTCGCCCAGCAGTTGCTGTTCCAGGATGTCCAGCTAATGGAAATGGACAGTTAAGAGTACTCGCACACCTTGTACTATGGGCTAAGGGTCTTTTACCTCTACCGGAACTCGACGAATATTGGAGACCGAAGTGGATTTACGGGCGAACAGTCCACGAACAGTGCCCGAGAGCGGGCTCTTATGCTGCAGGCGATTTTAGGGCTTATCCCGGAGAAAACAGCGCAAGATGTCTCTACGCAGTTGGATGCAAGGGTCCGATTTCAAACTGTCCTTGGAATAAGGTCGGCTGGGTAAACGGAATTGGGGGACCAACGAGAACTGGTGGAGTCTGTATAGGCTGTACAATGCCGGGCTTCACCGACTCATATGAGCCTTTCTATAAGCCGCTACAGTCACCTAGAGTACCTACAGGTCTAGAGGGCGCAGGTGCAATTGGAGCTCTTCTAGCTGGAGCTGGGGTAGCTTATGCAATTTCAAAGAATATTGAAAAGAAGAAAGAAGATGTTTTGAAAGAATCTGAGAAGGGTGAGTAGGTATGGTTAGGGAAGTTTTTATTGATCCTATAACAAGGATAGAGGGTCACTTAGCACTTAGAGCGCTTGTCGACGAGAACGCTAGAAAGCCCACTGATGTTTGGGTTTTCGCTACAATGTTTAGAGGCTTCGAAGTATTTCTTAGAGGTAGACCCCCAGAGGATGCGATACACATAACATCAAGGATATGTGGTGTATGTGGTGCAAGCCACGCTAACGCATCTATGTATGCCGTTGACATGGTCTATGGTGTTACGCCAGAACCTTTGGGTGTGGTTCTTCGAAACTTAGCTTTCGCGATGACAGATCCACTTTATGATCACCCACTCATCCTCAACATGCTTGGTGGTCCAGACTATAGCGAATTAGTTGTTAAGAAGCTAACGCCAAGAGTATGGGAGGACGCGCAGAAAATCGATGCACCCAACAGAGACATCCATGGATTTACAAAAATAGCCGATATAATGAAAGCTCTAAACCCGATATCTGGCAAGATATGGCAACTCACTGTGAAATATCAGAGAATAGCTAGGGAAGGCGGCGTGATGCTTTATGGTAGACACAGCCACCCGTCAACACTTATACCTGGAGGGATCTCGACAGATCTCTCCAACGCGGAATATCTTCTCATAGGGTACACGTACAGACTAACTAAGCTCACAGCTTGGGCTAAGTTTGTTTGGACAGTATGGGAAGACCTCGTATGGTTCTACGAAGAACACGAGAACTACAAAGATCAAGGCAAGACATATGACAAACACAACATGGTTAGCGGCGGTCTATTCGATGACCCAGAAACATACTCGGGTCTTGGCGACACACCAGAAGAGGTCTATAAGAACTTTGACAAAGCGGCATCGAAACGAAGCATAAAGCCAGGAGCTTTCGTCAACGGAGAACTCGTCACTAAGAGCTACAAGGAGATAAACCTCAGCATCATGGAGCATGTCGAAAGAGCGTTCTATGATGAGTGGAAAGGCAAGACTCCAATATTCACGGAGACGGACCCAGAAGGTAACAAGCTCCTGTGGGGTAAATATGATGTAGCGTATCATCCGTGGAACAAGACTACGATACCGAAGCCTGGAGCTAGAGACTGGAACGGCAAATATAACTGGGCTGCACATGTGAGATTTGTCTGGAAGGATGGTACTATAGTGCCTTTCGAGGTCGGTCCAATAGCCAGGCTCGTTGTGACGGCTTATCAGCCCAGCGATTTTGGAAGTGGCAATGGTATATTAAAGATAGAGCTTCCCAGGAGCGGCGGAGCTGACGATCTTCCAGCTGGCGTGGTCGATCCCGTAGAGTTCGAATGGAGGGCGCCACCATATTCGACGACGCTTCAGAGAGACCTTGCGAGAGCCTTTAACATTGTCATAGACGTCGCTGTGGCTTGGCAGAATGTTCTTAAGGCTCTTGAGCTTGTAAGGGCTGGTAGGCTCAAGACCTCTAGACCATGGACTCCACCCTCAAGGAGAACATTTGGTGTAGGATTCACTGAGGCTCCAAGAGGAACTGTCAGGCACTGGGTTGTACAAGAAGGTGGCAGAATAGTGAACTATCAGATCCATGCGCCAACAACTGGTAATGTATCCCCGAAGGACAAGTGGGGTATGTCTCCCTTCGAGCAGAGTGTGTACAACAGCGTGATAACCGAGGAAGTACCGCCAGAAGAGTGGCAGGGACTTGACTTCGTGAGAGCGATAAGGAGCTTTGACCCATGTATAGCGTGCGCAGTTCACATACAGGTTGGTAAAATAAAGGCGATAAAGAAGATGCTAATGAGGTGATTGCCAACATGGACCTCCTTGACCTAGCGATATACGTCCTACCCCCATACGTAATTGCGCTATTTTTGTTTGGCATAGGCTACCGTCTAACCAAGTTCGCACTGGTCTGGAAGAGAAAACCATCACCTGAGCCTAGAAAGAGGAACGGTGCTCATCTGCTAATTGGTCTAATAAAAACATTCCTTGACCCAATAATCCAAGGTATGAAGAACAAGCCTCACGACTTCATCACAGGACTAGTAATGCTCCACATAATAGGCGTGATACCTTTGATCTTTCTGCTTAATCACCATATGGCAGTGTTTTCCTACTGGTTCCCACCCTATGCTATTCTGGCACCGCTAGCAATACCACTCTCGGTCACGTCATCTGGTCTAACACTTTTCGCTAACGTGGCTCCAGCTTCGGAAATGAGCTGGGACTTTGTGAATACAATTTGGGGTCCGCTCACTATTATACTGAACGGCGACGTTCTAGCGATAATGGTGATTCTTGGTGCATCATATAAAATAGGTGACAAGTTGGTAAGGATGCTTCACGGGATCAAACATGTGCGCCTGGGCGATTTCTTCGCACTAATACTTGTGCTCGCGATAGTGGTGTTTGGGTTCATGGCTGCACACCATCAGCCCAGCTCGGACATAGTGACCTATAGAACCATACTTGGCATCCACATCCTTCTCGCAGAACTCCTAGTCGTGATATTGCCATTCACGAAGTTCTGGCACTTCGTCTTCGGATTCTGGTTTGGGAAACTGCACGAATGGTATGATCTTAAGTACAAGAGGGGAGTG
>Ga0164318_10003928_pt1 | contig 14162 bp, 17 predicted proteins | sample GuaBasSedimGuay9_FD_113734 | JGI IMG/M metagenome (GOLD analysis project Ga0164318, IMG submission 113734) | Subseafloor sediment microbial communities from Guaymas Basin, Gulf of California, Mexico - Guay9, Core 4571-4, 0-3 cm | ecosystem: Environmental > Aquatic > Marine > Hydrothermal vents...
ATATATCGGTAGAATTTTTCCCGGATAGGCCAGATTTGCTCAGCGTTGAAGGGCTTGCAAGGGCGATGTGCTCTTTTCTTGGCATAGAAAAAGGGATGAAAAAATATAGCGACGGTGGGCACTCTGTGATGCTTCGCACCTTGCCCCTAATGGAGTCACTTAACAGGCGGTTATAGCAACGGAGATGTTACAGAGATAATATTTACAGATTTATACAATATCGTATAGTTCCTTCATCAACTCTTTTGCTCTGTCTATCCTTACGTTCTTCTCCTCTATCATCCTTTTTGCTATCTCATCAATCTGGTCGCCCTTTGCACCAGCCATAACCGCTATATTCTGAGCATGCAACTCCATATGTCCCTTCTGAATACCAACCGTGGAGAGAGCAAGAAGAGCAGCAAAGTTCTGAGCAAGACCAACGCTTGCAATAACTTGGGCAAGCTCACCAGCGGTTTTAACACCAACTATCTTCCTACAAAGCTGAGCCTTTTTATGTAGTGATGATGCACCGCCAACCGTACCAATTGCTAAAGGAATTTCAATGCTGCCAACAAGGTTACCGTCCTTGTCTTTCCAATACTTTGTCAAAGGTTTATACTGTCCATCTCTCGCTGCATAGGCATGGGCACCCGCCTCAATAGCTCGCCAGTCATTCCCTGTAGCGATAACAACTGCATCGATACCATTCATTATTCCCTTGTTATGGGTTGCAGCCCTATATGGGTCAAAAACCGCGAACCTATAACCCTCAAGGAAGGCATCAACCACCTCTTCACCACCAATGGTTTCCTTGTCAAAAACAGCTTCAGCTCTCGCCAACCTTTTATCGGCAAGGTTAGAGAGGATCTTCAACCTAGCTTTACCACCCGTTATCTCCTCAACAATGGGCGCAAGAGCTTCACACATGGTGTTCACAGCATTTGCTCCCATTGCATCCCTTACGTCAACAAGTAGATGCAGAATCAGCATCCTCTCCTTACCTTCGCCAAGCACCTTAACCTCTATGTCTCTTGCTCCACCACCAAAGCTAACAAGGGTTTTATCCTGAGCATTTGCAACTTCAAGCAGTTTCTTCTTCTCTTTCCTAACAGTATCAGCCGCTTTCTCAAAATCCTCTACGTTAAGAAGCTGTATCTGACCTATCATAACAGGGTCGGTTGTAGACGCATGGAAACCACCTTTCACTCTGGCTATTCTCGCTGCGTTGCTTGCAGCAGCGACAACGCTTGATTCCTCAATTGCCATGGGTATAAGATACTCTCTTCCATTAATCACAAAATTCGTTGCTATTCCAAGAGGTAGCTCAAATACTCCAATCACATTCTCTATCATGCGGTCAGCTATCTCAGTGTCTATACCAAGGGCAACATCTCCATTCCTAAGAAAGATTTTTTTCTCCTCATCGTTCAAATCAGCGAAATCAGCAACCTTCTCCAGCCTCTCTGCAACAGGAAGCTTGTAGAACCCGGATATACGAGACGATTTCTTCTCCATAAACATCACACCCATGCTTTTTGGAGTTTCCTCAACACAATCATTGTTTATTTATTTGTCTGTTTACCTTCCGACAAACGACGAAACCTATTACCATATTTCTACCTCAACATCCAGATGCTCTTTCACATAATTCAAAAACCTACTGACTCTCTCCTTTTCAATCCTACCATCAAAAAACACCTTAATCGCATGATTCTTCCTTGCATGAATCTTTCTGATAGAAATGGTGGCTTCACAGCCTTCATCAAAAACAACCCTTAACTCCACTTCAACATAGTTTTTACCCAAAAATCCTTCAAGGAAACCAATGGTTTGCTTTACATCATACCTTTTTTCGGGGTGACTGTACACCACCTCTCCATCAACTTTAACCTCAAAAACGTTCTTGAAACCTGCTTTAGCGAAACCCCTGAGAAACCTTTGAGCAACATCAACGCAGTCAAAACCCTCCTCAACCCTCTCTAAACCAAAGGGTTTAAGAAAAAACCTTAGCAAAGGATGAGACAAAATCTTTTTATCGCCTTTTACATCAACTGAGACATGTGGATTCCAAAACATCTCACTTTCTTTCTCCTTCTTCTTTTTATCCTTTTTACTTGGATAGGATGCATCAATCCACTCCTTAACCTCACTTGGGCCATAAACCCAGGGAGGGTTAACGATTTTGAAATCATCCTTCCCCATGTCTACTCCTTTACTCCCTCACGTGTTTTAACAGCAACGCCATAATCAAAAGAAAGCATCTCTTCCCTGTTCAAAAGGGTTCTGCCAACGCCAAGCAGATCATCATCTTCTGAGACAATTAGACACTCGTCAAAAGGTCTGAGATCAGGGTCGCAGTCAACCACAAACCTTGCAAAAACACTCTTTCCCTCCATTATAAACGGTTTACATTCATCTGTTATAACAACCCTAAGTCTTGGTGAAGAAAAACTCCTATGAAGCCGTTTGGCTCCAGATGTCTTCAACGTGAACAACCCATCATGTGCCCTAAGCGAGAGAATATGTTTTCCATCAACAAACACGTTCCTGATCTTACCAGTTTTTTTAGATTTTTTAACAACTATTTTTCCATCCAGAAGAACATCTGCTGCACCCCCTCCAAACTGCATGTCAACAACAGATGCAATCCTCTCCAAATCCACATCCCTATCAGCGTTTTTTTCTCCTCCACCTGTTTCTAAACCATATTTTTCTAGAAAAGAGTCCATCACCTTTTTGGCAAATTCTCTGCTCTCCTCATCAATGTCTCTTGGAAAAACAGATTGAGCCACAGGGTACATCTCATCAAGCATTAGAGGAACAGGGCCAATAACTGAGTCAACAACAACATCACAATCCAACATCTCAAAATCCTTCTTATAAAAACGGGAGTAGGGTTTAGAAACCTCAGGGACAACAACAACTCTTTTAGACTCCCTGGGCCTATACCGTTCAAGCAGCCTTTTCTGATACCTATAAATCAAGGGTCTATGAACCGTATGTACACCAGTATAAACCAACGCACTGGGTTTAGAAACTGGTTCAAACCTCTCCAGCCATTCCTTGTTATCCTCGTTTTCTAAAACCCTCAATGCATCAAACAATGCAGGATTATAACCGGCTTTTTGCTCCACCAACTCCCAGAGCTTTCCCTTCCGGATGGCATCCCTTATTCTTTGCATCTCAGCGAAGCTCACATAGAGGTTGTGAAGAGCAATATTTTTTATACGCTCCATTTCGTCAAGCCCTCTGAGCTCCTTTGCCGTGAAACCACTACACACTGGACAGGAGCAGGGTAGTTCACTCAATTCATCCAACTTCTCTGTTCCCCATGGGAAAATCATTCTTCCATCAGCAGCATACTTTGCATAGGCAGCTGAGTCAACGAGGTCGCATCCAAGGGCCACGGCCAATGGAAACACTAGAGGGTGACCAGCTCCAAAAAGATGCACGGGTTTAGATGGGTTAAGCCCTTTTTTCGCAGCAACTATAGAATTTGTAAGTATATCATAAACTTGGTTTTCCATAAGAGGGACAACGCCCCCTATCGGGTAGACATCAGCATCGATTCTGCTTAACTGTTGTGCACATTTTGTACGAAGCTCAGGGAATATTCCTCCCTGAACGGTGCAGGCAAGCAGCATATCCCCTTTCCTGGTAACGCTTTTCTTTGCACGTTCAACCGTTAGCATCATTTGTTTCTCCGCCTGCTGATAACCTGTGTCAGGGGTTGTGAACACATCCAGTATAGTTCCAATATCGCTCCCTATCTCGCGTTGAAAATCAACGATCTCTAGAGGATCAACATCAATATCATTGTAAACATAGGATTGAAAGGTTCCGGAGTCGGTCATTATCGTCCCATCAAAACCAAGAAGGGAATGCACTCCATCAGCAAGTGCCTTCTCCCTGAGACTGTTTTTTTTGTAGATGATGTAGGAGTTTGTTATAACAATCTCAGCGCCAAAACGTTTCTTCATCTCCTCTGCTTCTATAAGCATCTTGTTTGGGTTAATGACTGGGAGAAGAGCAGGAGTTGTAATACTACCATGCTCTGTTTTAAGCACACCCAGTCTACCGGCAGCATCTCTATCCTTGATTTCAAACCTTACCATAGTATCCTTTATCCAATCTGAACTGGATCAACGATTCTCCTTAAAATCGAGATTGCAGATAGCGAAGCCATGTAACTTGACTTAGGGTTATTGGGATTAGGCATGTTTTCTATCTCCGCTCTAAGTCTCCCAAACCTTCCATGTGCAAGAATCTTATGGTTTATCCTTGTTACAACCGGGTCAGATACTATCTCCACCTTTGTTTTATCAAAGCCTATGCCTGCTAAAGAGACACATGCTGCAACGTTGATGTTTTTTGGGAACAACCTTACAGCCTCTCTTGCATTTCCTTCAAAAACAACGGATCGTTTCTCATCGGATCTACCAAGGGATTTAGGTGGTTTAGTTGTAACAAGAGTTACCTCATCCAAACCGCCTGTTTTTGCAGCTGCTACGCCATCAACACCGCAGACTGCACCAGAGGGCAGGTAGATTTTACAGCGTTTCTCCTTTGCTGTTTTCACAAGACCTTGCCATAGTTTGTCATCAAAAAGTGCTCCCATACTCATTATCACAAGATCTCTACCTGCAGAAAGCACCTTTATACCATATTCTTTAACTGCCTGCTGAGATGCAGCCTCAAAAACAGCATCGACTTTTTTCAGCATCTCATTTACCGTCACCGCTTTACCTTTTCTCACTTTCTCAACAAGATGTCTCTCAGCATCCCTGTTTTTATCATGAAGATAAATCTCCTCTATTTCTTCCATATCATCGGCAGCTAAAGCCACATCTGTACCGATCGCACCACATCCTATGATTCCCAACCTCATATTCTCAACCAAAATCTTAATACATCTCTGGTCTATAAAACCTACATATGGATGAGATAGACTTCTACCTCAAAGAAGACCTTGATGAAAAAGGAGACATAACCTCTGATAGCATATTCACCGATGAAACTGGTAAGGCTGAGATAATAGCAAAGGAACCTTGTGTTGTTGCAGGTTTAAATGAGGCGCAGGAGGTTTTCAAGAGAGTTGGAGCTGAGATGGAGAAGAGGATGGATGATGGAAGTGAGGTTAAAAAAGGAGAGGTTGTCGCATTTGTTTCTGGAAAAATAAAATCTATTTTGACAGGCGAGAGACTGGCTCTTAACTTCATATGCAGGATGAGCGGCATAGCAACGGAGACTAGGAAACTAGTGAACATCTGCAAGAAAATCAACCCGGACGTGAAGATAGCTGCAACCCGAAAAACAACGCCTGGTTTCAGAAAGTTTGAGAAGAAAGCTGTTGAAATAGGTGGAGGAATGCCTCACAGATTTGGTCTCTACGATGCGGTTTTAATCAAAGACAACCATATAGCAGGAGCGGGTTCAATAACTGAGGCGATAAAAAGGGTTAAGTGTAAGGTGAAAGACAAGGTTATAGAGGTGGAGGCACAGAATGAAGGTGATGCACTCCAAGCAGCTCGTTTAGACGTAGATGTGATTATGCTTGACAACTTTAAACCGGATGAGGGAAGAAGGGTTGCTGAAAAAATAAAACAACTAAACCCAAATGTAGTTATAGAGGTTTCAGGTGGCATAAACGCTGGGAATATAAGGGAGTATGCTGTCTTCGCTGACCGTATATCTCTGGGCTGTTTAACGCATAGCGTGAGATCAAGGGACTTTTCACTTGAAATTATATAAAAGAAATATTTAATAAACCGAAACGCTTTACAATTATGGAATAGTGGAAGCACTCTCTGTGATATAGGAGAGGGGTGAGTTAATGAGAAAGATTATAGAAGAGGCGGTCTCTAGGAAAAATAGGGAGGGGAACACAAAGAAAATAAGGTCAACTCCAACTAAAAAACCGGTTAAGGGAACAGATATTAAGGAGCTTGAGGCTATACTGTCAAGTTTAACAACAACCATTCGTGTCGTTGGATGTGGTGGAGCTGGGACAAACACCATAGATAGATGTGTTGAAGGGGGTATAACAGGTGCAGATTTGATAGCAGTGAATACGGATGCCCAGCATCTTCTTATGTCAAACGCACCTACAAAGATACTGATAGGTAGACATGTTACCAGAGGTTTAGGGGCAGGGTCACTGCCTCAAATAGGTGAGGAGGCCGCGCTTGAAAGCGAGGCAGACATAAGGGGTGCACTGGAGGGTTCAGACATGGTTTTCATCACCTGTGGTTTAGGGGGTGGAACAGGAACAGGGTCTTCACCTCTTATTGCGAGAATAGCCAAAGAACTTGGTGCACTCACAATAGGTGTTGTGACATTGCCATTCAGTGTAGAGGGAGTTATAAGGATGCAGAATGCGGAGGCGGGTTTGAAAAAACTCAGAGAAGCCTGCGATACTGTTATAGTCATACCTAATGATAAACTGCTCTCTATAGTCCCAAATCTTGCACTCAATGCCGCGTTTAAGGTCGCTGATGAGGTGCTCACCAGGTCTATAAAGGGTATAACAGAGATGATAACCTTACCAGGCCTAGTTAACCTTGATTTCGCTGACCTAAAAACCGTTATGAAACGTGGTGGCGTAGCCATGATCGGACTCGGAGAGGCAGAGGGCGAGAACAAGGCTGTTAACGCAATCGTCGAAGCGTTAAACTCACCGTTGCTTGACGTGGATATATCGGAAGCCTCTGGTGCACTTATAAATGTAATTGGTGGAGACGATATGACCATAAGTGAGGCTGAAAGAGTCGTTGAGGAGCTTTACTCTAGGATAGATCCAAACGCACGTATAATATGGGGTACAACCGTTGACCCTTCGTTGAAGGGATCAATACGAACTATGCTGGTTGTTACAGGTGTGAAATCCAAGCAGATACTTGGTCCGGAACAACGAAATCTCGAACATGAGGAGTTCGGCATAGACTTTGTAAGATAAAAAAACAGGCACATGCTTTATATACGAGTATTTTATGCCAGTTATTGATTAGGTGTTAGAAGTGCAATCCGGAGGCATTATCGACAAGGCATGGGACATACAGCATCGCATAGAGGATAAAATAAAACATGTCGGGAAGGGAAAATACGGTAGAATACTGAAGATGGCACGGAAACCCACGGATGAAGAGTTTGCTAAAACCGCGAAAATCACCTTTATAGGTATGATGGTTGTTGGAGCAATAGGCTTCACAATATACATCATACGGATGGTTGTTGCACCCTGGATACTATCGTTTTTTGGTATATAGGGAGAAATAGGATATGCAGGAGAATGATTTGTTTGAAAAACCAAGAATATTCTCAATAAAGACACAGATTGGAAAGGAACAGAATGTTGCAGAGCTGATAAACAGCAGGGTGAAAAAATCCCATGATAAAAACATCCTTTCTGTGCTTGTTGCACCAGAATTAAGAGGTTATGTTTTCGTTGAAGGATACAATGCTGAGTTGATTAAGAAGATGATAAAAACGATATCGTACGTAAGAGGTATGCTTGAAGGAGATATACCGATACAGGAGATAGAGGGTTTTCTCACCCCTGCGTCAACTGTTGAAAAGATAACTGAGGGTGACATCGTTGAGATGGTATCTGGTCCATTCAGAGGGGAGATGGCTAAGGTTACTCATATCGATAGCACAAAGGAGGAGATTACAGTGGAGTTGTTTGACTCAGTTGTGCCCATACCTATAACCGTTAGAGGTGATCAGGTTAGAGTGGTACGAAGAAAAGAGGAGGAATAGATTTATGGCTGAGACAATAGAGGCATTGGTTGAGGGTGGAAAAGCAACAGCGGGTCCACCGTTGGGTCCAGCTCTTGGACCGCTTGGTGTAAACATAATGCAGGTGATCAATACAATTAATGAGAAAACAAAACATTTCGAAGGGATGAAGGTACCGGTGAAGGTTGTCATTGATCCAGCGACAAAAAACTTTGAGGTAGAGGTTGGAACACCACCGGCAACAGCTTTGATATTGAAGGAGGTTGGAGCTGAAAAAGGATCAGGTTCACCAAGTAGCAAAAAGGTAGGCAACTTGACTATGGATCAGGTGATTAAGATAGCAAAGATGAAGCATGACAACCTACTTGGTGCAAACCTCAAAAAAAAGGTGAAAGAGATAGTGGGCAGCTGCCAGTCGGTTGGTGTCACCGTTGAGGGTAAACCAGCTAAAGAGATGCAGAAGGAGATTGATGAGGGTAAATACGACGCTAAATTCTCTTAAAACCACGTTGGAAAAACTGTTTTATTGACTTCAGCATCCTTTCCTTTCTAATCTGGAGGGGAATCGTTGAACCATGCCCCCATGTCCTCTTCTTTTTTAATTCCTCTAAAAGCGTGTCAAGATCTGTATCTGAACAATCAAATACAGTGTAACCATATCCCGCATATGCCGGCTCATGGGTATCGCTTCCACCGGTGCCACCGAGTTTGAACTCCTCTGCAACCCTTGAAACCTTTACATTGGTTTTAGGTAGGCTACAACCGTTAAAGACCTCAATAGCTGGTATCTTGTCTTTGATGAGCTCGAGGTTTCTCTTTTTAATCCCTGACATTCTTCTAAAAAGATGTGGAACCACAGGTACTCCACCTGCGTCAAGTATGTTTTCAACGGTTTCAACAACTGAGAGATCCCTTTTCACATCCTCTTTGACTCCAAGAGCTAGGATATGTCCTTCAGCGGTTGATATCTCAACACCTGGAATAACAATAAAATCCTTTGGTTTTACCTTTAACGCTTCCAATGAACCTTTTACTGTGTTGTGGTCGGTTATACTCACACCATGTAAGCCTTTTTTTTGCAGTATTTTAATAATTTCTTTAGGCTCACCAATACCATCCTCTGAGTAACGTGAGTGTACGTGTAGATCAAGCTTCAATGCATCTACTTTAACAGGTGCAGGCATGCGAACGAGGCAAGCTGTTTCAGCTATTATAAGGTTGTGGTGTCAAAAGTCAGGAGACTCCGCTTTCCTCATGTAAAACTGCTCCATTGTCAATAAACTCAACAAGAGTCAGAGGGTACTCCATGACACCTCTGAAGTTTGGTACATCAAGCCGTACGAAGTTTTCTCCTTTTTTTACTACTTTACCTATGATGTCTATACGGTTTTTTACCCTACAAAAATTTCCTTCTCTAATCTGCTCATCCATGACGCATCCCAATCCATTAGACTGAATGCATCATGGGTTTATTAAATTAATTAAATGTTCAAATGCAGGCACACTATACCAATCCTTTCAAAAAATATAAATATTAGCAAATATAAAGATATGATTGGTAAAGATTTCACTGAAAAGGAAGGGACCATGGAATACATATGTCATATTGAGATAACAAAAAACGGCAGCAACTATGTTGCCAGAGCTTTTCTTGCAAACGGTAGAAATGCAGAATATAAAAACCCAATCTTAGAGGATATGCTGACGGAGATGGTTTTGGATTTACATGCGGAACTCAGTGAGCAATGACCGTTTCAACCAGTTGAGTTTAAAAATCATTCTCAAAAAAACCAAATTTGATGTTTTAAGTGACTAAAAAAGGAATATAGGAGCTCAAATTCCCAAAATAGGACGTTAAATCTGATCGCGGTTTTTATTGTAGAACCATTTTAAACATGATTTTAAATATATGCGGGTGCCGGGATTTGAACCCGGGTTATAAGCTTGGCAAGCTTAAGTGATAACCAGACTACACTACACCCGCTTCAAAGGCGAATACAGAACTATGTTAAAAACCGTTGCGGTTAATATTTTAATATTTACAGAAAATTTTTTAGTAGCATATCCTATTTAACATTCATAAAATGGATGCTATAAAATTTTATTTGCTGGAGAAAAAGAACTTGGTAGACAGACGTTTAAAGGAAGTATTTCCTGAAAGGGATCAGGATAAACTAAAAAAACTGGACCAAACCATAAGATACTCGCTTTTCTCCGGAGGAAAAAGAATTCGGCCAATCTTAACAATAGCCATATATGAAATCAAAAAGAAGGACATAGAAAACATACTGCTGGCGGCATGTTGTGTAGAGATTTTTCATACAGCCTCTCTAATGCTCGATGATTTACCATCCATGGACAACGCAAAAACAAGAAGAAACCACCCATCTCCACACATTATATTCGGTGAATCCACAACTATCCTTGCTGCTGTCTCACTGGCATCAAAAGGCTTTGAAATATTATCAAAAGAACTCAACAGATTGGGGGCACAACCTTCTCTGATGAGCACAATAATAGAAATGTCAGCAAAACTAATAGGGATGGATGGCACAATAGGTGGACAGTTCATGGATTTAAACTACAACCATCCCTCAGAAGAAGAAATACTGCTAATACATGTAAAAAAAACCGGTTCACTCTTTTACCTCTCAGCTCTCCTAGGTGCTGAACTCGCGAACTTTCCGATTGACGAAAGAAACTCCATAATCGAATATGCAAAACATTTTGGTTTACTGTATCAAATAGTTGATGACCTGAATGATACTGAGGAGGACAAAAAAATCAACATGATAAAGGTTTGTGGTGCAGAAAAAACAAAACAGATTTTAAAGGAAGAAAAGGAAACATGTATAAAAGAATTAGAGGGCATAAAGGGTGACACAATCATCCTTAAAGAAATGGTTGAATACATCTACTCAAGAGGTGAAAAATGGATTTCAAAAAGGTTCAAAACGTGATATTCCCAAAAACCGGGGACAGAAAAAAATACGATGACGTCAGCAGAGGCTACCATCTAATAATGGGAGTATTTGAGATAATACCAAACCTGGAGGCTATAAAACTTGCTGATATAAGAAAAGGAGAAAAAATACTGGACATAGCCTTTGGAACAGGATGGGTCCTGGAGAGACTGATAAACAAAGTGGATGGAGGAACAGTTTATGGGATAGACTTTTCACCAAGAATGCATAATGTAACCTGGGAAAGATTGAAAAAAACAGGGTTAGAGGAGAAAGCAGATCTGGTTCTGGGAAACGTCCTTGACATGCCTTACAAGGAAAACACATTCGATGTTGTTTTCGGAAGCTTCATACTGGATTTACTGAAAGAAAAAGACATGCCTGTTCTGCTCCAAGAAATCAGAAGAGTCCTTAAACCAGATGGGAGATGTGTGCTAACTACTATGACAAAAGAAGGGGAAGGACTCTTGAAGGCTGGTAGATACCTCTACGAGATAGTATACCCTTTCTGGCCAACTGTGTTAGGTTATAGACCCTCAAGCAGACCTATTTATCTGTCTCCGCTGGTGGAAAAAAACGGTTTCAGGATAATAAGGAGGAGGATAACTAGAACAAAAATGTTTCCATTCCCTGTTGAAATCGTGGTTGGAAAAGTGAGTGAAAAATGATTGATGAGGCTAAAATAGCTTTCAGAGAAATAAGAAAAAAACTACCGTTGACAGCTACAGTTGTAATCCTTATTAAAACATTACAGAAAACAGCGTTTAACAAAAAAAAGGATGAGGTGGAGAAACAGTTTCTTCCCATTATCCACATTTACAGGCATCTTTTAGAAAAAATCAGTAAAAAAGAAGCCATTGAAGTAGCTGGTAACATAATCGTTGAATGCGGTGTCCTTGATATATCAAAAAGTTTACCGAAACTAAAAAAAGGAGAAGGGTTAAAAGAGTACCTGAACCTATTAAAGAACTCCAAGTACTTTAGATACAGCGACTATAGCATCGTTGAAGAGAACGATGAAGAGGCAAAGATAATTGTCAAAAGATGCGCCTACTGCAACCTTTTCAACAAATACAACATCTCAGAACTCTCTCCTTACCTATGTAAAAGTGATGAGGTTTTCTTTGAAAAATACAACCCTAATCTCAGTTTTATTCTAAAAAAATCGATTGCAAAAGGCGATGAATTCTGCGAAGAAATTTACCGGTGGAGGTCGTCAAAGGCATGACCATCATAAACGTGGCTGTGTTAACCGACTTCTACTTTTTCAGCTGGAGTTTCCAAGACTTCATCGACATACTGGATGGATATAAATGGAGAAATGGGTTGTACAATATAAAGGTAAAAAAACTTGACTGGCATGATACGATAAAAGATTTGAAACCAGAGAAGTTTGATGTTGTCATAATACCAGCCGCCGACACATTCCTAATATACTTAAAATCCTTTTTTTCACCAACTGCAGCGTATAAATGGAAAAACACTTTAAACCATTTTGTTAAAAAAGGCGGTGGGGTGGTGGCTCACTGTGCTGGTGCATTACTCTTCTGCAAACTACTTAACCATCCAAAGACCTTCTCTGAAATTCTCTCCAACAGCGAAAGAGGCAAAGCATTTGTGTTGAAAACCAAGCTTCTATGGAATATATCAATACCACCCTTTGATCAAATCTTAGGTGGAAACCCTGGAGAGTCTGCTTATGTTTACTACACAGGTATGAACACCACGGTATCAGGAGAACAAACAACAGGCGGGATCCCGATTAAGGTTAAGATAAACAGGAAACACCCGATTTTCAGAGACTACAAAAACAACTTTTGTTTAGTGAGATGGATAGGTGGACCAGCTTTAATACCAGAAAAAAACTCAGATGTTTTAGCATATTTCCCCGATAAAGAGGTGTTTAATGGATACAGAATACATAAGTGGCGTTTCACATGCTGGCGTAGATACATTAAAACGGTTTTAGGAGAAAATCTGAAGTTTCTAAAGAAAAACAAAAATCCTCTTGATTTACCCCTGAGACTTGTACAGACTTCTTGGAAACAACCCTGCTGGGAAAAAACAGAAGAGATAATACCCCTCAATATACCAAACCATCCGGCTATGGTTGCAGAAACATACGGGAGAGGAAGGGTTGTTTTAAGCTCCTTTCACTCTGAGAAACCTGTTTGGGATACCTCAAAAACAAGGTTGAAAGAGGTTGATGATAATAAGGGGAGCCTCTGGGATGCTATAGTTTACTGGAAAAATCTGACGAAGGATAAAATGAAGAGGGAAACGGATTGGATGGTTAGAAGAGAGGTTGCATGGGCATCAGGTAAGGTGCCACCGGAGGAGTTACCACCGATTGGGTGAAAAACCATGAAAGAGGTTGACGTTGTTGTAGTTGGAGGGGGGATATCAGGCCTCTACCTCTCCCAGTTACTGGATAAAAAAGGAATAAACTTTCTAACGGTAGACAATAAAAAAACTATTGGAAACAAAGGGTTCAGAGCGGTCAGCGAAGAGTGTTTCAAAAAAATAAACCCTGACAGCGACATAATCCTTGATTTTTTAGATCAAGTTGACATAATCTCAGCCCATGGTTACAAGATATCCACAGACATCAAAGGTTACTCAATGAAAACAAGCGACATAGAAAAGGATTTCATGGAAAAAATATCGGATAGAAAAAGGATACTAACAGGGGTTAGTGTGGAAAAAATAGTAGATTTAGAAAAAAACAAGATAAGTTTAGGGAATGAAACAGTAACCTTTAAAATCATGGTTCTGGCATGCGGAGCCGACAGGGGAAGTTTAAGGAATCAGCTTGGAGTAAAAAACAGTCTTATAGCTGATGTACATGCATGTGAAATAAAAACAATGGGGGAGAGAGAAACAGGTGTTGTGGTGGACAACGAAAACGCAAAGGGTTTATTCACATGGATGATGCCAATTGGGGAAAAAAGGATGGAAGTCGGTATCTTTTCAGTAGAAAAAAACAGGGATTGGAAAAAAAGACTGTTTTCAGTTAACACAATAAAATCCTTCAAAAACCATGAAATAGTTGAAGAGTTCCATGGGCAAACACCTCTCTCTACAGCGAACAGATGTTTTGGCAAAAACTGGCTTGCAATTGGTTCAGCAGGGAATGGGCAACCGGTTGTTGGTGTCCCTGTTTTTCAGAGTGTAGAGGATGCAGAGTTGGCGTCTGAGGTGATAGAGAAACACCTTGACGGAGTCAGCAACCTGGATCTTTACCAGAAGATTTGGGTTAAAAGACATAAAAAGAGACTCGTTTTCCTTAATTTAATCCAAAAAACCTTGATAAACATTGATTCAAGAGGGGTTGATGTTTTGATGAAAGCAACTGGATCGTTTTTTCCTGTGAGGTGGATGTGAAAATGGTAGAAAAACTTGCAAGAAAGCTGGCGGGGTTATCCTTCATAATCTGGGAGTACATCTCAACCTACTCACCCAATCTGGCGGAGGTAGTGA
>Ga0164318_10003929_pt1 | contig 14158 bp, 8 predicted proteins | sample GuaBasSedimGuay9_FD_113734 | JGI IMG/M metagenome (GOLD analysis project Ga0164318, IMG submission 113734) | Subseafloor sediment microbial communities from Guaymas Basin, Gulf of California, Mexico - Guay9, Core 4571-4, 0-3 cm | ecosystem: Environmental > Aquatic > Marine > Hydrothermal vents >...
CTGGAGATTCAGACTCCTGAACAGTTCCATTGCATATTCGGCATTCTGGGGATCCACCTTGCTGAATATTTCATCTACCACGATGAAACGGAATGATCGTACCGGATCTTTTCGCAGACCGTACTGATAGGCCAGAGCCGAAGCGAGAATGGTATAAGCCAGTTTGGCTTTCTCTCCCCCGGAAAGGCTGCCGGAGGCCTCGTAGTATTGTTTTTGAGTACCATCATCACGGTAGTATTCTCCTGCAGAGAATCGGCTCCAGTTCCGGACATCAAGAACTTTTTTCCGCCAGCTCTCTTCGCTGTCCAGATGCTGAATCAGATTTTTCACCCGGTGAAACGCGGATTCCAGCTCTTCCAGATCGTCCTGAACAAGCCGGCCCTTATCCGGATGGCTGTTCTTCAACATTGTTCTGAAATCACGGATAACAGGATCCGAATTCACCTCTTTTTTCAGCTCAATGTATGTGTTGCGAACCTTGTCGTAGGGCAGCTCTTTGAGTGAACGGTTTAAATCCCTGATGTAGTTGTCAATTTCCACATCCGCATTGTCCAGAAGCTGGGAAAAACTCACAAGACTTTCCATCATTTTCCGGTTCATGTATTCCCGAAAGCGCTTTTTATATCCGGGTAAGTCCTCATCCCGCAGCCTTGACAGCAGGTTTTCAAATTCCGGCAGGTATTCCACGTCATCGTAGAGTTCGTTTGTTTCGCTTTCCCAGTCAGGAAACCTTGCAAGGACTTTTGCCGACGGGCGTATGTACTGCGTCATGACTTTTATCATGGCATTCCGTGCCGGATTTAACGCCTCAGTACAGGACTGGAGATTGGCATTAAGCTTCTGCCGCCACTGATATTCCTGCCGGCCGAGTTCGGCAAGGCTGCCGGCTTCCGGATTAAAACCGAGAGCATCCCGGAAATCCACAAGGGCCTGCTCGGCATCATTACCTTCAAGAACCTCCATACCCCGCTGCAGTTCCTCATTCGCCCGCTCTTCCCGGTCTGAGATCCGGGCGATCAGGGCTATGCAGTCTTCGAGCTCGCCTGAAAGAGTCTTTTTCTTTTCCAGAAGTTTTTTTTCGCCCTCTTTCAGGGAATCCAGAATACGGTCTGAAGAGCGGAGTTTACTGATTTCCCCGTTTATTCTGGAACGCTCACCCTCAACCGAATACCAGTCAATTTCATTGAAGTCCTGAATATTCCTCATCCGGGAAACGGCCTCCCGGAGAGCACGTATTTTCGCAAGTTCTTCACCCATGGAGTCCAGGCGGTCGGCCATCTCCTGAATCCGCAATTCACGCTGAGATAAATCCTGCTCCAGAAGGGCAATTTTCTCCCTGTTATCCCAGCCCATTACAAACTGACGACGGTCGGTACGCTGAAACCTGTCATCCTTTTCATGTCGGATACCACCGGATTTTATCAGTCCCGAAGAGGTGAGGGCCATCGCTGCATGGTGAAACTGCTCCAGGCTGTCGGTACAGATATGGCCGTAACGGTCGGCCAGGCTGGACTCAATCCATCCGGAGAATGGAGAGTCGGAACGTACTTTAATCTTTCCGAAGAGCCTGTTGCTGTCTTTTTTTACGTAAACATTTTCCAAGCTCAGATTTTCCTTAACACGCAGATATACAACCCGGCCTTTGAGATTATGGGAATTCACGTAGGATGTGAGCTCCGATGAATCTTCGTCGGCAACCAGAAGGCTCAGGGAAAAAGGCCTGAGCAGACGTTCAGCCGCCGACTCCCATGCATCCTCTCCGGAGACCATACGCATCAGTTCACCGGCGAAGGGGATTCTTTTATCCTCCCAGCCAAGGGACGAGGCAATCCGGTTCCGCATTTCCAGATTCACCCTGGGAATGTTGTTCTGCCTGTCTTTAAGGGAATCAATATCCAGCTGCAGCTCGCCGATTTCTTCTTTCTCCCTGATATGGGAAGCACGAAGTTCCGAACGTTCATCATCAAGTTTTCCTGCTGTTCCGGAAAGAGTCTCATCTTTTTCTGCAAGGAGGGCTCCAATCCTGCCGAATTCTTCCGGGTTATCCGGAGTACTCTCTCCCAAAAGCTCAGCATCCCGGCCGAAAGCTTCGTATCGGGATTTCACTCTATCCAGGCGGCCGGATAATTCCGATATCCGGAATTCAAGTTCCCGGATTTTACCGGCGGATTCATTGCTGTTTATGGCGCTGCGGGTTTCCAGAAGTTCGCTGTCGGTTTCCTCGAGCCCCGAACGTTTATCTGACAGTCGGGATTCCTGCATCTTTCTGTTCCGGATAAGTTCATCAAGTTCCTTACCGGCCAGGATTCTCCGCATACCGGCAACAGCTATCTGAGCGGTATCCAGAGCATCTCTGGCATTCTCGTACCGAACCAGGTTCTCTCTGAATAGGTTTCCGGCGCTTTCTACATCTTCAAGAAGACGTATTCTTTCTCCGGCCAGCTCAATCTGATTATGAGCCTGGAGAAGATCCGCGTAATGACTTTTGAGTTTATCAAATTCCTCTTCGGTTTCCACTTCATCCAGCATTTGTCGACGGATAAAATCATTCAGGTCGTCAATATCCTTTACACCGACAGTTTTATTGAAAAGGGTAAGGGCCTTTTGAGACCTCATACCAAAACGAAGACGGAATGCGGCTGCATAGGCTTTGAAAGTATTGAAGAACTCTATATCACGGGATTTCTTCAGGTTTTTACGGTATTCCCCCCTGGGGTCGATGGAACTGAAGTCCCCAGCAATACTCATCTGTTCATTTGCAAGAAAATATGAGGTTTCCAGCCTTGAACTGGAGGCTCCATACCAGCGGATCTGGCCGATACACAGAGGTTCGGGGGTCCGGGAGTTCGTGAATACAGCCAGAAGTACGGATACGGCGGACTTCCGGTCAGGCCGGTGATACCGTACCTGAGGGGCAAGGGAACTCTCATCCCGGGTGGTGCCGTATGCACCTCTTACGTATGAATCTTCAGTTCTGTCCCGCCTGCGGTCGTTTCCGGAAGACTGATTGAAATGCCGGCTCCGATTTGGAACCAGCAGTGTTACCAGGGCGTCGACAAGGGTGGTTTTTCCCGACCCGTTTGCCCCTGTAATCAGGCTGTTTCTGGTTCCGGGATTCAGAATCCATACCTTCCTGTCAAAACCGCCCCAGTTCAGAATTTCAAGCCGGTCCAGGCGGTAACCACCTTCGCCGGTGTCCTCGGTAAATAACTCAGACATTATCTTCATCTCCAACCATGGCTTCCAGGGCTGCTTTGAATTCCTTGACGAAATCGGGATTCACCAAAGCCTTGATAATAGGAAGAACTTCAAAAATTCGCTCTTCCCCGCCGCCGCTCTTTCCCCGTTCCCGAATCAGTCCGAGGTCTTTTACCCTCTGAATCATAGAGTTGAAACGGTAATCTCTTTTCGCTTCATCCGAGAACACCGGATAATACAGATCCAGGGTATCGAAAATATCGGTGACAGAAAGATAACATCTTCCGCTGCCTTCCAGAGAAACCCGGGCTTTTTCCCACTCCTCCCGAAGCAGAACACAAAGAAGAGTGACATCGGAATTCAGGGGACGGCGATGAACCAGCCGGGGCAGCTCCCCGCCCTCATCATCTTCAACCTGACCGACATAGGCAAATCCATCATCTTCATCGATATGCAGAACCAGGCCGATCTGCCCCAGATGCCGGGAAATCCCGGCACGAAACACCCGAATATCGTCCCAGGAGGAATCATCGTGATAAACCGGTCCCCGGAGCAGTTTGATTTCCAACGGAGCGAAATCTTCAAAGGCTGTGCTCTCAAGTTTCTTCTCATCCATAAATCACCTCGGGTATCGTTATATGACGTTCAATATCTTCACTGTCATCTCCAGAGGGTATGACCAGTTTCCATTTTCGGGAAGAATCTATCCGGGAAGAGGCACGGGTAACAGCCAGACGGAAATATCCCATTATTTCGGCAAGACCTTTCTCCGGGGGATGATTACGCAGCACTTCCTCAAGAGACACCGACCCATGTCTGGCTACCAGTTCATTAACGTGATTTTCAAGAACAGTCAGATCTATACCATCCATTCCGAAAAGTAGAGCCCATTCCTCCATTTGTGTTTCTCCGATTTCAAGAACCGGTAAAACCCTGCGTTTTTCGCTTGGATATGAGAGCGGCCGCTCCATGGGAAGATTTATCGAAGGGGATGTTCCGGACATAAGAAAATCCCTTTTGGGGAAATTTCCTTTGAGTCCGGCGGCAAAGGTTCTCAGCTCCCGGATATCCTGAAGCAGTCTGCGGGATCGGAGGATTTCATGGCTCTCGAGTATGCGGTGGAGCCTTTCACCGAGTCTGCGGTTTGTTTCAACAATCTTCCGGCCGGATTCAAACAGTCGGCCTTTGAAATCTCTCAGATAACCGGCCTCCCTGCTGTCAACACCGGTTTCCAGAATCAAATCAAGGCGCCCTACCAGTTCACCGATACGGTTTCCGCCGTAATCGGATATCAGATACTGCCAGAAGGCCCGGAAACTCTGACCCTGGGGTGTGGCATCCAGTTTTTCAGATGTACTGAGAGCCGTACCGACAATATGTCCCCGGGTGATATCCTGCTCTGCCTCTTCCCGGTAGAGTTCCGTCAAAAGACTCCTGTAATCCTCTTCAACCGTTGAGAAATCCGCAATCAGACTTCTGGATGAGCGGACAATTTCCCAAAGTCTCTCATTTATCTGCCTGTCATCAAGGAAACCGCTGACCTCTCCTGTTGACTCAATTTCTTGAATCTCTTTATTTATGTTTCTTCTCTTATCCTTGAGTTCCCTGATCCTCATCTCAGGATCTTTCAGGCTGCCGGCCACAAGATTTTCCAAACGCTCAAGTATATCGGTGAACCTGGATTCAGCGGCTACAGGTGCCGATTCGGCAAGCTCTTCGAGCCACTGTATCCCTTTCTCGGCAACGGGAGTGAGTTCCAGTATCCAGAAGCCCTCGTCGTTCCGGTAGCGCCTCATCAGTTTAAGTTTTTCACTGCACCATTCAACGATAAGGGAATAGGCCCGGTCTCTTGAGGGCATCGAATCTTCCGGATGCTCATCATATTCTCCAAGGTAGTAGTCCAGTTCGATAAGCAGTTCATCCTGACGAACGGTAAGAACGCCACGCTTTTTGAAGATTTCGTACAAAAAGCTCAGAGCCAGGGCCGGATTCTGTTTCCTGAAAAGATGAAAGAGAGGATGCCGGCTGAAAATCCCGGAAAGGACATCAAAGGTCATGAAAGGTATAATACCTCAGTAACAGCTTTTGGTAATATAAAATTAGCAGATGATGCGTTATCAAAGGCTGACTCCAACCTTCCCGCTTTTCCTTCTTCAACCCTGATTCCAGAGGATAAAGAATGATATAAACAGATCTGCGATAGAGGTCATCATAAAAAACCCCCGCTTCCCGGGAGCCTGACGTGCACAGAGACCGTTCGCTTACCGTTGCTTCCTTCCGGATCTGGCGGAGTTGGGCGACAGTCTCTAACACGGGACCCTCGGATCAACACGGGGGAAAAGACGGAGCGGGAGGGATTCGAACCCTCGGTACCCGGTTAGAGTACATACGCTTTCCAAGCGCACACCTTCGGCCTCTCGGTCACCACTCCAATTAACTAACGGAGAAACAGGGATTCGCCTTCCGAAACTCGACATCGTGTCTCGTTTCTCCAGGCCGCCTCGTTCGCTGTCGCCGACATCCTGTCGACTGTTCGGCCTTCGGCCGCGCTCACTCGTTTCGAATCCCTGCACATTTTTCAACATGCCGGAGATTCTATCGAATCCTATGTCTTTCCTTCGGAGAGACAGGGATTCGAACCCTGGGTACCGGAACCCGGCACAACGGATTTCGAATCCGCCCGATTCAACCACTCTCGCATCTCTCCAGATGTATGCCCTAGAGGACTCGAACCTCCGACCTTTAGGTCCGCAACCTAACGCTCTATCCAGCTGAGCTAAGGGCACATAACTTGTCCTACGGAGAGGGAGGGATTCGCCTTCCGAAACTCAACGTCGTGTCTCGTTTCTTCAGGCCGCCTCGTTCGCTGTCACCAACTTCCTGTTGGCTCTTCGGCCTTCGGCCGCGCTCACTCGTTTCGAATCCCTCAGCATTTCTTCCATGCAGAATGATTCAACACAATCCTTCACTTTCCTACGGAGAGGGAGGGATTCGAACCCTCGGTACAGTCACCCATACAACTCCTTAGCAGGGAGCCCGATTCAACCGCTCTCGCACCTCTCCAAATCGGTAAATTAAGTTTTCCTGAAACCCTCACCTACGGAGGGGGTGGGATTCGAACCCACGGCGAGTTGCCCCGCACTGGTTTTCAAGACCAGCTCCTTCGACCACTCGGACACCCCTCCAATACCGGCTATGAAAATTAGCCGGAACAGGGGCTCTTTGTCAATCAGGAACAGTCCCTGAAAAATCCCAGTAATGTTTTTTCATGTCCACCCAGCCGTCATTAATCATCTGAACACCTTCAGAACAAAGCAGTTCTTTTTGAAGATCGGCAGCCATAGGGTCTTTCAAAGCAATTCTGCCCCCGGCGGCAACTACCCGATGCCAGGGAAGATTCCGCATCCTGCTCTGGGTATGCAGAATCCTCACCACCTGCCGGGCGGCCCTGGGAAAACCTGCCGCTGCCGCGAGACCGCCATAGGTAACAACAAAACCCGGCGGAACTGTATTTAAAAGGGAACATACACTCTCGGTAAAAATCCCGGCCATTTACCCTTCGTTGATTAAAAGCTCGTAAATTCTATCCAGATCGTCCCGGCTGAACCAGGAAATCTCCAATCTGCCCCGGGCCAGATTTCCTTTCATCGATACTTTGGTTCCCAGGGCTTCTATAAAACGCTGCTCCAGACTGTCAATTTCAGGATCCCGGTCCTGTGTTCTCCGGGTTTTTGATGCTTTAGGTTTTTCATTTCCTTTATGGCCCCGATTCATCTCGGTAGCTGTTGCTTCGGCATCCCTGACAGAAAGGGATAAGCTCAATATTTTTGAAAAAAGCAATTCCTGATCCGCCGGGTTGGTAACTGCCAGTAGAGCCCGGGCATGACCAGCAGTCAGTTTTCCTTCTTCCACAGCAGCCCTCATGGTTTCAGGCAGCTTCAGAAGGCGCAAGCTGTTAGCCACAGTCGAGCGTTTCTTCCCTACCTTATCCGCCACTTCCTGCTGAGAAAGCCCCAGAGCATCCATGAGATGCCGATAAGCCCTGGCTTCCTCCATCGGGGTAAGATCTTCCCGTTGAACATTTTCCACCAGGGCAATTTCCAGCTTCTGTTCAGGACTGAAATCCCGAACAATAACCGGAACTTCATTGAGTCCTGCAAGTTCAGCTGCTCTCCAGCGCCGCTCACCGGCTATCAGCATATAACCGCCGTCGGCTCTGCTTTCCGCTAAAATCGGCTGAATAATTCCCTGCTGCCGAATGGATTCCGCCAGCTCGGCAAGGGACTCCCTGTTAAAGTGCTCTCTAGGTTGATCCGGGTTGGGTTTTAACTGATCTAGAGAAAGAAAACGAATTCCCTCATTTGCCGATATTCCGGATACCGGATTTGATAAACTGATATCTTCCCCGAGAAGGGCATCCAATCCCGATCCTAATGCTTTTTTTCTGGGTTGCTTAGACACGTTTCATCACCTCTTCGGTCAAGGCTGCATAGCTGCGGGCCCCGACACAGCCGGGATCGTACATGTTGATCGGCAACCCGTGGCTCGGTGCCTCAGAAAGCCGGATGTTTCTCGGTATCACCGTTTTAAAGAGAAGTTCCGGATGTGATTTAAAGGCTTTTTTTACCTGCTGAATAACTTCCTGTGCCAATCGTGTTCTTGAGTCGTACATAGTAAAAATTATACCACCTACAGATAAAGACGAATTCAGACTGCTTTGAATTCTTTTAATGGTTTGAAACAGCATATTCAGAAAGCCCTCCAATGCAAAAAACTCACATTGAAGAGGAACTATTACCGATTGAGCGGCGGCAAATCCGTTGATAGTCAGTATCCCCAGAGAAGGAGGACAATCGATCAGTATATAATCGTATCGGTCTTCAAGGGGTTTTAAAACCCTTTTCAGATAGTTATCCCTTCCTTCAACGTTTGCAAGCTCCACCGTTGCCCCGGAGAGCCTGAGATCGGAAGGGAGTATCTCCATATTTTCCTGAGGAGTGGGTACAATTGCATCTTCTGCACTCACGCTGCCGATGAGAACATCGTAAACACCATGCTCCTGCTTTCTGACACCGACACTGCTGCTGAGATTTCCCTGGGGATCGAAGTCCACAAGAAGAACCCGGCGGCCGGCGGCCGCCATATAAGCTCCGATATTTACAGTGGAAGTTGTCTTACCAACACCCCCCTTCTGGTTCGCAAAGACAACCGTCTGACCCATGAAGCGATCATAACACCGCATCCCCGCTTGACCAACCCGTTTCCGAATACTAACCTCCTCTTATGGAAGAGTTAATAAAAGAAGCAATCGAAGATATACGCCCCTCACTGCAGGCTGACGGAGGCGACCTCGAATATGTCTCTGTTGATGATGACGGAAAAGTTCTTGTCAGGATGACTGGAGCTTGTGATGGCTGTCCGATGGCCCTGATGACCCTCAAACAGGGTGTTGAAGCTTATCTGACCAAGAAGATTCCAGGCGTAACCAGTGTTGAGCAGGAATAAAAAGACTGAAAATGACGTCAACCCTGAGGTAACGCTTTAGACCTGATCAGCCGATAATAGAAAAAATCATTGTTTTCCGTTTAAAATGGTTTACTAATAATAGTAACGGCGGGTCAATTTAATCGTTCATTCGCTTACGTTGGCAGACTTAAAGGGTAAACCAGGGGTTGTACATGGGACTCGCAGATCATAAAGAAATAAAAAATATCCGGCCGAACAGAAATATCCTGCAGGCTTTACCGAAAATTGAAGTTCACAGGCATCTTGAAGGTACCTACCCTATTGAATCTCTTTTCCGAATGGCGCAGAAGAACGATCTTGATGTTCCCGGAGATCTGGAATCGTTTAAGAAGGCGTTTCAGTTCCCGAAAAACCACGAACCTGATTTTCTTTTATTTCTGAGTAAGTTTAAAAAATTCTGGTACAAATCCATCGATGACGTAGCCGGAATTGCATATGACTCTGTAAAATCTTTTGCTGACGAAAGCCTGCACTACATTGAATTGCGCTTTAACCCCCTGCATTTTACAGAACTGACCGGCTTGAATCCAAAAGATGTAACTAGAACCATTATTGATTCGTCAAACGCCGCAGCAGCGGAAAATAGTATGGAAATTCGTTATCTGCTCACCTTCAATCGTAGTGTCCAAACAGCCTCTGAAATGCTGAAAACCTACAAAGATCTCCTTGATATCGATCTCACCGGGGTTGTAGGAATCGATCTGGCCGGTGATGAGATTAATTATCCTCCTGAATTGTTTCCTGAATTTTTTGATGTCATTAAAAAAGATGGACTTTTCAAGATTGATATCCATGCCGGTGAAGTAACCGACTCAAAAAACATGTGGGTATCCATCGATCAGCTGCATACAGATCGCATCGGTCATGGTGTTGCCGCCATCAACGATAAAAAGCTCCAGAACGTATTAAAAGAAAAAAACATCTTCCTGGCTCAGTGCATCACCAGTAATTATCAGACCGGGGCATGGAAGGACGAAAAAACCCACCCTATCAAACCTCTTACTGAGGCCGGTGTACCGATCACTCTGGCCTCTGACGATCCTACAATCCAGGATTCCCTCCTGGTTGATGATTATGAGAAAGCCGTTTCCAACTTCGGGTGGAGCGTTGAAGATCTGATAAGTTCAAATATAAAATCAATTGACGGTTGCTTTCTTACAGATAAGGAAAAAACCGATCTGACTGATAGTTATTCAAAAGCTATTGACCGGTTCAGGGCTGGTACAGGTCTTTAACTCACAAAACCACTATACAGAAATTTAGATCTTTATAAACAGTTTATCCACACCCTGTTTATTCTATCCTTCTATACTGTAAGCATTTATCCTTTTCATCATTAAGCCTATATATGCTGTAAACACTTGTACTATAAGCAATTATTCGATCTGGCCGGACAATTGTGTTTTGGTGTTCAGCAATAGATTAAAAAAAACCGTTAGGCTTGAAATTCTTCCACAATGTATCCACAACTTGTGTTTCACGTGAAACACTCAACAAGATGAATGATATTAAACCTTAGAGCTTGCCCAGGGGTTTTAACCCATGTTTCACGTGAAACATGGGGCATGGTTAAAATTATTATTTCTTAATAGATTTCCAGTCCGTCGTCATTATTTTCGTCGTTTGTTACTTCGGTAACAGCATCCGCCTCAGCGTTCAGTGCTTCATCAGCCACCTTTGTTTCCTCTTCCTCTTCTTCAAAGGGCTGCCGGGCAATACCAATTACTGAATCATCACCGGACATATGCAGGATACGGACACCGAATGCCGCTCTTCCCATCCTGGAAACCTGACCCACAGCAAAGCGAAGGGCTTTCCCGTTTGCCGTTATTCCAATACAGCTGTCATCTTCGTTGACTGCCAGGGCAGCAGCAAGAACTCCGGTTCGTGCATTGGAAGTGTAGGCCTTCTGCCCAGCGGTACCCCTTCCGTGCGGAGAAAACTCATCAAAGCTGGTCCGTTTCCCATAACCCTTCTCAGAAACCAGAAGCATCGTTTCATCTTCCCGGACCGGGCAAACCCCGATCAGCTCATCGTCTCCGGCTAACCGGATACCCCGGACACCCCTGGAATCCCGGCCCATCCGCCGGACCTTCTCTTCGGGGAATCTGAGACCTTTACCGTTTCTGGTTGTCAGAAAGACATCTTCATCTCCGTTTACCAGGGTAGCCGTTACCAGCCTGTCCCCTTCATCCAGATTGATAGCGATGATTCCCCGGGTTCTGGCATTTCGAAATGCGTAGGTGGCCACTCTTTTTACAACACCCTGTTTTGTGGCCATGAAGAGTGATGTCACTTCATCAAATTCCACCAAAGGCACCATGGCTGTAATATCTTCATCCTGTTCAAACTCAAAGATGGTTCTCAGATGTTTGCCCCGGCTGGTTCTGGAGCCTTCGGGAATTTCAAAAACTTTAATCCAATACGCCTTACCGGCTGAAGTAACAAAAAGGATATAACTGTGAGTAGAAGCCAGAAAGACATGCTTGATGAAATCATCTTCTTTCAGGTCGCTTGTTTTAGCACCCTTGCCGCCCCGGCTCTGTTCCCTGTATTCACTGGCGGCGATACGTTTGACAAATCCTCTGTTGGAAATCACCACGATCATGTCTTCTTCAACAATCAGATCTTCGATATTGACCTGTATGACTTCTTCCGGATTGATTTCTGTTGCCCGGTCTGTCCCGTATTTCTCGGAGATCTCCAGAGTCTCTTCTTTTATGACACCGAGGATTTTGTACTCGTTTGCCAGCAGATCTTCCAGATAAGCAATGGTTATCCGGATTTCTTCCAGTTCATCAAGAATCTTCTGGGTTTCCAGGCTGGTGAGTTTCTGCAGCCTCAAGTCGAGAATGGCCTGGGCCTGTTTTTCAGAAAACTCGAACCGGGCCATCAGATTGGCTCTGGCCATGGCGACGGTCTGGGATTTTTTAATTATCTCAACAATCTCATCGATGTTTTCCAGAGCTATCTTCAGCCCGACAAGGATGTGTTCCCGGCTTTTTGCCTTGGCCAGATCGAACTCACTTCTCCGGCGTATCACTTCCTGACGGTGCTTGATGAACTCGCTGAGCATGTCTTTCAAATTTAAAAGCTTGGGTCTCCCATTCACCAGGGCCAGGTTGTTGATATTAAAATTGACCTGGAGCGATGTGTGGGTGAAAAGGTGGTTCAGTACCACTTTGGGGCTGGCTCCGCGCTTGAGTTCAATCACCATTCGCATTCCGGTCCGGTCTGATTCATCCCGTAAATCAGAGATACCTTCAATTCTTTTTTCTCTTACCAGTTCTGCGATTCGTATAATCAGGTTGGCCTTGTTCACCTGATAGGGAAGTTCGGTAACAATTATGGATTCTTTATCGGCGCTGCGTTCTTCCAGGTGGTACCGGGCCCTTATCGCCACCTTTCCTTTACCTGTATGAGCCGCAAGTTTATAACCGGTTCGCCCGAAAACAATTCCCGCAGTAGGAAAATCCGGACCGGTGATATATTCAAGCAGCCCTTCTATGGTTATTTCCGGATCATCAATCAATGCGGCAAGAGCCGAAGAAACCTCCCGGAGATTGTGCGGGGCCATATTTGTCGCCATTCCAACGGCAATTCCGCTGGCACCGTTCAGAAGCAGATTAGGGATGGCTGCAGGCAGAACCAGCGGTTCTGTCATGGAATCATCGTAGTTCGGTCCGAAATCCACGGTTTCTTTCTTGATATCCCGGAGCATGGCTTCGGCCATCTCGGCCAGCCGGGCTTCGGTGTATCTCATGGCTGCCGGCGGATCTCCGTCAACAGAACCGAAGTTTCCCTGTCCCTGAACCATGGGTACCCTGAGAGAAAAATCCTGAGCTAATCTCACCAGGGCATCGTATATGGACTGATCCCCATGAGGATGAAATTTACCGAGAACATCACCGACAATGCGCCCACACTTCTTGTACGGCCTGTCATGCCTGAGACCCATCTCGCTCATTGAAAAAAGAATCCTTCGATGAACCGGCTTTAACCCGTCTCGTACATCCGGAAGTGCCCGGCTGACGATAACGGACATCGCATAATTCAAATAGGATTCTTTTACTTCATCCTCAATGGCTATCGGAATAACATGACCTTTTTGCTCACCCACGAGATGCTCCTGTAATACACTTACAATTAATACTTCTGTTTAATTTCATAATTTATCCGGCTCCGCTTATACGTCGAGATTTACAACTGAAAGGGCGTTATCTTCAATGAACTTTCTCCGTGGAGGAACTTCTTCACCCATTAAAGTGGTAAACATCTCGTCCGCTGCAACGAAATCTTCCAATTTAACCTGTTTGATGCTCCGGGTATCCGGATTCATGGTGGTTTCCCAAAGCTGATCCGGATTCATTTCACCCAGACCTTTGTAACGCTGAATGTTAACCTTATCACTATCACCCCATTCAGAGAGGATCACATCCCGCTCACTTTCATCGTAGACATAGGCGATTCTCTTTCCTATGGACAATTTGAATAACGGAGGCATGGCCAGATAAACATGTCCGAAATCCAGCAGGGGCTGCATGTATCTGAAAAAGAAGGTTAGAAGAAGTGTTCTGATATGGGAACCGTCAACATCGGCATCAGCCATAATGATAACCTTGTAATAGCGGAGTTTTTCAACATCAAACTCATTACCCACCGAAGCACCAAGAGCCTGAATAATCGGCTGCATCTTTTCATTGGCCAGAACCTTCTCAAGCCGGGTTTTTTCCACATTAAGCATCTTTCCCCACAAAGGGAGAATAGCCTGATATTTTCTGTCCCGACCCATTTTGGCCGATCCCCCGGCCGAATCACCCTCAACAATGTATATTTCACAGTTTTCGGGGTTTCTGTCAGAGCAGTCAGCCAGTTTCCCCGGAAGACCGCCCCCTTCAAGAAAACCCTTCCGTCGGGTTAAATCCCTGGCCCTTCTGGCGGCAGCCCTGGCTCTGGATGCTGTAACAGCTTTATCTAATATGTTATCCACTAACCGGGGATGCTCTTCAAACCAGGAAGAAAGATTCTCACCAACAAGTCTTTCTACAATTCCCTTAACTTCAGAGTTTCCAAGTTTACTCTTTGTCTGACCCTCAAATTGTGGCTCGGGTACCTTGACTGAAACAACACAGGTGAGTCCTTCTCTGATATCATCTCCGGAGAGAGAGTCGTCCATCTTTTTCCCATGTTTTGATTTTTTCATCAAATCATTAATGGTACGGGTTAACGCTGCCCGGAAGCCTGTTAAATGTGTTCCGCCCTCCCGGGTATTGATATTATTGGCAAAGCTGAACAGAGTTTCCGTATAACCGTCGTTATATTGAAGCGCTATTTCAGCTGTAACTCCGTCACGTACAGCCTCAAACCAGATCGGCTCTTCATGAAGTGGTGTTTTACTTTTATTCAAATACTGAACAAAAGATTTGAGCCCGCC
>Ga0164318_10003930_pt1 | contig 14158 bp, 12 predicted proteins | sample GuaBasSedimGuay9_FD_113734 | JGI IMG/M metagenome (GOLD analysis project Ga0164318, IMG submission 113734) | Subseafloor sediment microbial communities from Guaymas Basin, Gulf of California, Mexico - Guay9, Core 4571-4, 0-3 cm | ecosystem: Environmental > Aquatic > Marine > Hydrothermal vents...
GGTCTTCTTTTTATCGATACTCCTGGTCATGAGGCTTTTACAAACCTAAGGAGAAGAGGATCATCCGTAGCTGATATTGCAATTTTAGTTGTAGACGTTAGATCTGGTTTCCAGCCTCAGACTTACGAGAGTATTGAACTATTAAAAGCTACAAGGACACCTTTTATTATCGCTGCTAATAAAATAGATAGACTTCCTGGATGGAAATCCCATCCCGATACTCCTTTTCTTATTTCATATAATAAACAGGATCCTGTAGCTAAGAGATCCCTAGAAGAGGCGCTCGATAAGATGATATTAGCTTTATATGATCTCGGTTTCGAGGCTGATAGATACGATAGAGTTAAGGATTTTAGAAAAACGGTGGCGATAGTTCCAACCAGCGCTAAAACCGGTGAGGGAATAGCAGATCTATTTCTAGTCCTTGTGGGTGTTACTCAGAGATTCATGCAGGATAGATTAAAGCTAACTCTTGGTGAAGCTAAAGGTAGCGTTTTAGAGGTTAGGAGAATACCTGGAGCTGGGACTGTGCTGGATGTAATATTATATGATGGGTCTTTAAGGAGAGGAGATTGGATAGTGATTGGAGGGAAGAGAGGAGTTATAGTTACTAAGGTTAGGGGATTACTGCTACCAAAACCTCTTGATGAGATAAGGGATCCAAGAGATAAATTTGAAAGTGTTGGTGAAGTAACGGCGGCAGCTGGAGTAAGAGTTATTGCTCCTGAATTAGAGGATGCACTAGCAGGCTCGCCTCTATATGCTATTCCGGGAGACATACCCGAGGAAGAAGCTAAAATGTTAATAGAGAAGTATAAGAGGGCAGTTCTTGAGGATATTGGTGCATTGATTTTCAGAACAGATAGAACAGGGATTATTCTCAAGGCAGATACTCTTGGGTCTCTTGAAGCAATTCTGAGAAAGTTTAGAGAAATGAATGTGCCCGTAGCGATTGCTGATGTAGGAAATGTTGATAAGGAAGACGCTGTTCATGCAACTGTTGTTAAGGCCAAAGATCCCAAATATGCTGTTATAGTAACCTTTAATGTGGAGATTTTACCCGAGGCTAGGGAGATTCTAGAGAAAGAGGAAATTCCAGTAATCTCGGATAACGTGATTTATAAGCTCTTTGAAAAATTCAACCAGTACTTATATGAGTATGAGGAAAGGATAAGAAGAGAGATGCTAGAAGCAATAACTTATCCTGGAAAAATAATGATTCTCCCAGGTTTCGTCTTCAGAAGAAGCAAGCCAGCTATAGTCGGAATCCGTGTTTTAGGTGGTAAAATTAAGCCAAAATATAAGCTAATCAGGGAGGATGGTAAGGAGGTAGGAACTATTCTTCAGATTCAGAGTGAAGGAGAAAGTATTCCAGAAGCATCAGTAGGAATGGAAGTAGCTATTTCAATAGACAAGGCCGTTGTGGATAGGAACGTGAAAGAGGGCATGATCTTATATGTAGATATTCCAGAACCTGAAGCCAGACTAATTAGTAGGAAATTAATAAATTATCTCACACCAGACGCTAGAGAGGTCTTCAGAGAATTCTTAAAGATAAAGAGAAAAACTAAGTACATTACATGGGGTATGTAGCATGGGCGTAGCATCGAAGGGAAAAACGCTGGAAAAGAGATTATACCAAGCAAGGATAATAGCAACAATAATCCATGCATATAAAACGGGGCGCAATATCCTTGTTGAGCTGGATGCTGGGATGGGAAAGAGGATAATATCTTATCTCTTAAGCAAACATTTGAAAGAGGAAAGAATTTTGATAATAACTCCTTCTCAAGCCTCCCTTAGAGATACTGTAAATACTTTTTTAGAGCTCTATAAAATAGAAGGAGTGAAAAAGGATGAAATAGGTTGGATAAGTGCTGGTACGCCTAGTTTCAAGAGAAGAAGGATATTAGAAGAGAAAAGAATCGTGATTGCTACTCCTATCTCACTAGCTAATGTCCTAAGGAGATACCCGAATCTGATAAATAATTTTCAACTAGTAATCATTAATGAGGTGGATAAAGCTGTCAGAAGAGTTTCTGAAGAGACAGAAGAGAGTGAAGAAGCAATCCTAATGAGTGCTAAAACTTATTCCCCTGACAGAATCAAAGCTCTTAGAAAACTTAGATTAACATATCCATGGAATGAATTGTGTAAACTTTTTCCAAAAAACGCATGCATAATAGGAATGAGCGGTACTCTAAGAGATTTTCATGCAGTAAAGACGAAGGAAGGAATTGTTTTTAAGCCAGAAATAGACACAATAATTGAGAGCTTATTCCCAAAGGATAAGGAGCTGGACATTATTACTATGGATGATCTAATCAGAAGAACGGATGCAGGGATATACATAATTAGAAACCTAACAGTAATTAGGAGAGTTAAAGTAGAGGACGAAAAGGTCGAGAAGATTCTAAATTCTCTTTCTGAAGAAATAGAAGAGACTGCTGAAAAAATAATGACCAAATATAAAGAATTATTCCCAGAGAAGGATATAGAAAGGATCGAGAAAGCGATTCCCGTTCTTCCAGAGAGTAGTCCTCTAAGATACAAGCTCATGCGATTAGCTCTTGTAAGGAAATTTGTCGAAGCCAGTATTCCAGACCATTATAAGAGATTTCTATTAAGAAGTGGAACTAAGAGAATCATTGAGAGGAGAACTGGTGAAAAGATCCAGGATTTGATTCCTAATGAATCTAGTAAGGTTAATGTTCTCATAGAGATTGCAAAGAACTGGATTGAGCGTGGAGAGAAAGTGGTCATATTGACGTCTTATATCAGAGTTGCTAAGAGAATTCGAGAGAAATTAGTTAAAGCTGGACTAGAGAACATCTACTTAATAACCGGCAGAACGATCAATAAGGGAGCTATTTTGTCAAAGTTCAAAAGTGATGAAAAACCTGGTATTCTTATTCTCACCCCTGTAGGAGAGAGAGATATCGATCTCTCCGATGTAGGAATAATCATTATTCATGATGTTATAAGCACAGTAAAGACGATGTATCAAAGAATAAAGAGGGGAAGGAGATGTTTTGTGATTATACTACATTACGGTGGGCATGAAGAGAAGAAAGTTCTCAAACTACTAGAGAGAATGCAGAAGAAGTATCCGTGGTCAATAAGAATTGAGAACTAAGGTAAAATTGGTGGACGGGGCGGGATTTGAACCCGCGGCCTCCGGCTTGCCATGCCGGCGCTCTACCACTGAGCTACCCGTCCAGCGGGGTTCCTCTAGTAGATATGATAATAGAGTCTTCTTATTGTTTAAAAAAGTTATCTTATGAAATATAATGTCAACTTCTTTTCTAACCTAATTAACTACTAGGAACAAGGGAATAGAAAGCATTTGAATCATTGGATTCATTTTATCGATGAGTTGTATCATGTAGAGCCCTAACATCTCTAATTCTCCAGTTTTACACGAGAATGGTATTGGTAATAGGAAAGCTACCCTACCTTTTTCCATCTCCCTAGTGAAATTCATTAGCGTTCTTCGGGGAAAACCTATTGGCAATATTAATGTAAATCCCTCCGAAGACGATCTCTCCACAGCTATTTCAGAGAGTTTTCTTATTCTCTTCTCGCAGATCAATGCTTCATATACTTGAGTTTCTCCTTCTTTTTTCACGAACAAGAGATAAGATAACTTGTATACACTATGGGGATTGAAAAATAGCGACTCGAATGCGGAGGCGAGATCCTTGATGCTGTGGGGGAAGGATATCCTATAATATCCTATAGGAATTTCCTTCAATTTGGTTAGTAAGCCGCGTAAGAGACCTTCTTCGGAAGCATTGAATATTTTTGGCGCTTTAAAGCTGAGGCCGTTTTTTAAGGAGTACTCTATAGTATTTTCCATCATAATAACATTATCAATACCTAAGAGAGGGGCGAATGAGATGAAATGCTTTATAGTTTCTTCCATGTTTCTAATATCAAAACGTGGTCTGATCAGGAATCCTCTCCTCCAGATGACTCTTCTGGGGTTTTCACGAATTAATCGTAGCTCTAATTCATTAAGCATCTCTACCCTGAATTGATAAGTAGACGTGAGAGATATCGCTGTTAATACCATAGTTGGTACTCGTTTAGGTATCTCAAGCAATAATTCCTCCTCATTTGATTGATCAAAAGTTATCTCCTTCCTTTTAACCACACGATCGTCGAGTAATGTTTCTTTATGCACCCTTAAATTCTTCTTAGTAATTCTAGCTATTTGTCTAAGGGACGCTTCGAATGCAATCGTCTCTCTCAAATTCCCAATTCTAGCTTTAATTCTTCTTCTTTCGGGATTTTCTTTTTCGTCTTCATAGAAATTTAACGCAATAATCAGCTCTTTAAGGGTATATGACTCAAGCTGAATACCTACTCTGATAGGATTCTCGATCATATTTTCCACCTAAAAGTAAGGATTATATTCCTCATTATTTAAGATACATCAAGAATACACCGAGGTATTTCGCGTGAAGCAAAGCGGAAAAGTATCAAAATACTTGCTAGATCTTTTTGAGGAAGTTGGATTTGCCCATCTATCTCTGGTCGATCCTGATCCATTTAAGATCAGTTTAGAGAATTTTTCAGCATTAATAAAAGCTCTAGATGAGGGCGGTACCTCCGGATTTATGGTGGGTGGATCAACAGCATTTGATAAGGAATTCTTAGATGCGGTTATTGATATCATAAAATCAGTGTCAGAGAAACCAGTTATCCTTTTTCCAGGAAATATAGCAGGAGTATCTAAGAAGGCGGATGCTATATTTTTCCTCTCCCCCCTAAACTCCACAAATGCATATTACATAGTTAGAGCTCAAGCTATTGCAGCGCCATTAATAAAGAAATGGGGTCTTGAAGCAATTTCATTAGCTTATCTTCTATTTGAGCCAGGAGGTACCGCAGCCTATGTATGTGAAGCACAACCTATCCCGAGGAATAAACCGGAGATAGCTATAGCGTTTGCTACGGCTGCGGAATTATTTCGGTTTGATATGGTTTATTTGGAAGGGGGATCAGGAGCGCCCGAACCGATCCCAGCAAAGGTTGTGGCTGCCGTATCAAAATTTGTTGATATCCCGGTAATAGTTGGTGGGGGTATTAGGACACCAGAGCAAGCAGCGATGATGATAAAGGCGGGGGCAAAAGTAGTTGTTCAGGGAACTAAGTATGAGGAGTATTTAGTCAGGGGAGAAATGGATAAGATCAAGAATAGTGTTAAAGCTACAATAGATGCGATGAGAAGCATTAAGCGGTAATGGGGCGGGGGATATGAAAATTTCTGCAGTTCCAGAGCTTCTCAGAATACATAATGCAATATTTGGATCACTAACAATTTTAATAAGCGGATTCTTATTCACGAGGGATCCATGGATATTAGGATGGGGAGTGCTAGCGTATGTAGCGTTAGCATCAGCTGGTAACGTAATAAACGACATTTACGATATAGAAGTAGACAAGATTAACAAGCCTCATCGTCCCTTACCTAGTGGCGCAATTTCACTAAAGGAGGCAAAAATCATCTATGTGATCCTAGTTGCGATCGGTTTAGGAGCATCAATTGTTTCCTCAATACTAGTGAAAAATCCACTTCCTTTCATAATTGCGGCGATATTCGCTGGAATAGGAGTTCTTTATTCAGCTAGGCTAAAGATTCTGGGATTCATCGGAAATATAACTGTAGGATGCTCGTTCTCGATAGGATACATCTATGGATGGATAATAACGGGAATGGTCATGAATCTGCCGCGAATAATAACAATCCTCTTATTCTTCACGGTATCAACAACCCTCCTAGTAGCTAGAGAGATAATTAAGGGAATAGAAGATATAAGAGGAGACGCACTTCGAAACGTTAGGACTCTCGCGAGAACCAGGGGAGTGCCTTTTGCATCGAAGGTAGCCGCGATATTCCTAATATTAGCAATCGTTTCCTTCACCGCGCTACCCTTCATCAAGGTTATATCGCCAATATTCATACCATTTATGATAGCTGGGGATATAGCGGCTTTTTCCTCACTAGTATATACATTAAAGGGAGAAGCTGGGGCATCTAGAGCCAGTTTTTACGCAAAAGTGGGCGCATTCATAGGTTTAGTAGGTTTTCTTGTGGGGGTAATTCCTGTTCCCATCTATGAATAAATTTTTTAACCCCTTTTCTCTTTTTTCGATAAGAATGCCTAATGTGCGCTTGCGTTTCTGTTGTGGAATCTTTTGAACATTTCTGTATTGCATACTGGTGGGGACATGGTGGAATGCCTAACAAAATAATGGTACCAAATAGGAAAGTGGGAATCGAAGGTTGGGGCGCATATATCCCGATATATAGGGTAAAGAATGAGGAAATTGCCCGAATGTGGAAAGGCGGATTAGTTGATAGAAATGGGAATTTCAAAGGGCCTATTATTGAGAAATCGGTAATAAATCTAGATGAGGACACTGTTACGATGGCCATAGAAGCGGCTAAGAATGCGTTAAAGAGAGCTGGAATAAATCCTAAACTGTTAAGAACTATCCTCGTTGGCACTGAATCAAATCCCTATGCTGTAAAAACTATTGGTGCCACAATAGCCAGGGCGATTGGAGCTGGAGAGGATATTTTAGCAGCAACATACGAGTTTGCATGTAAGGCTGGAACAGAAGCCTTAGAGACGGTAATAGGACTCGTGGGTAGCAGAATGATAGAGTATGGTTTAGCTATAGGAGCGGACACGGCTCAGGGAAGACCTGCTGATGAGTTAGAATATACGGCAGCTTGTGGCGCGGTTGCGTACATTTTAGGTCCTTTCAATAGGGAGACGTCCGTTGCTTACATAGAGGCCTCCTATTCCTATGTATCTGACACTCCTGATTTCTGGAGAAGGAGTGGTGAAAAATACCCACGACATTTCTATCGCTTTACGGGTGAACCAGCGTACTTTAAGCACATCATTAATGCAGCGAAGGGCTTAATGGAGGAGCTTGGCTATACTCCCAACGATTTTGATTATGCAGTCTTTCATCAACCTAATTATAAGTTTCCTTTAGTAGTAGCTAAGAGACTAGGATTTCCGATGGAGAAGGTTAAACATGGTATTGTAGTTAATATGATTGGAAATACTTATGCTGCTTCGGCATTAATGGGTCTTGCGGCCACATTGGATGTTGCAAAGCCAGAAAGCAGAATACTTGTGGTTTCATATGGTTCTGGTAGTGGCAGTGATGCTTTCAGCATCGTTGTTAATGATGCTATAGAGGGAAAGAGAGATAAGGCACCAAAAGTGTGGGATCTAATCAATAGAAAGAAGTATGTGGATTATGCATTATACGCTAGGTTGCGGCGCAAAATTATGAGGTGAAAATTTTGGATAAAACTATAATAAACAGAAAGGATGAGCATATTTATTTAGCCTTAAACAGTGATGTAGGTCATAAGGAAACAACTTGGCTTGAATGTATTAAGCTAATTCATAAGGCTCTTCCTGAACTTTCATTAGATGAGATTGAGCTTGAGATAGATTTTTTAGGCCGAACTTTTTCTTTTCCTTTTTTGATTGAGGGAATGACTGGAGGTACGGAACTAGGGGCAAATATCAACAGGAATCTAGCTGAGGCAGCTGAGGAGCTAAACATTCCGATGATGGTTGGTAGTCAGCGGGTCGCATTAAAAAATCCAGATGTAGAATGGACTTTTAAAATAGCCAGAGAGACGGCGCCCGATATTTTTCTGATAGCTAATATAGGCGCGCCCCAATTACCTGAGCTTTCTAATAATGATATTGAAAAAATAATCTCAATGATTGAGGCTAATGCTTTAGCGATTCATCTTAATCCTCTTCAGGAGATTATTCAGCCTGAGGGCGATACAAATTACAGGGGTGTTCTTGAGAAAATAACTGAGATAGCTTCTCATTATGATATTCCCCTAATCGTTAAGGAGACTGGTAGTGGAATCTCAAGAGAGGTGGCAAGGGCATTAAGGGATGCAGGGGTTAAAGCTATTGATGTAGCAGGGGTAGGAGGCACTAGCTGGGCGGCTGTGGAGCATTATAGGGCAAAAAGAAATAGAGATTATCTTCGTGCTAGACTTGGGAGGGTTTTCTGGAGCTGGGGAATACCAACTGCAGCTAGTATCATAGAGGCGAGGAATGGAGCAGGGAAGGATATCAAAATAATAGCTAGTGGTGGAATAAGATCTGGAACCGATATCGCTAAAGCTATAGTGGTTGGTGCTGATCTCGCGGGAGCTGCGAGACCTTTACTTGAGCCAGCTATGAAAAGTTCGGATGAAGTCAAGAAGATTATTGAGGAGATTATGTATGAGTTAAGAATTGCCATGTTTTTAGTTGGTGCTAAGACGGTTAAAGATTTAAAGAATGTAGATTTTGTGATACTATCCCCCCTCCGGGACTGGATAATTGATAGGGGGCTTGAAATATTGAGGTGAATTCCTTGTTCGAAAATTTGTTAAAAGAAATAAAAGATAAAGCGAAAAGAGTTGACGAATTTATTCTCAAAAATCTTGAAGGTGAAATCAAAGACCTATATGAAGCTAGTAAGCATCTAGTTAAGGCTGGTGGTAAGAGACTAAGACCATTCTTAGTTCTAACAAGCTACGAGCTTTTCAGAAGCGATAGCGAAAAAGTAATCCCTGTAGCAGCTGCTGTGGAGATTTTTCATACGTTCACTCTTATTCATGATGACATTATGGATCAAGACGAATTTAGAAGAGGGGTTCCAACCGTACATACGGTGTGGGGGGTGCCAATGGCTATTTTAGCAGGGGATCTTCTTCATGCTAAGGCGTACGAATTAATAGCTAAATCAGAGCTTAGTGCCCCAATCATCAAGCAATTATTGGCAGAGTTTACTGAAACAGCTGTTGTGCTTTGTGAAGGGCAGGCACTAGATATGTCCTTCGAAACGAGAGTTGATGTGTCCATCGAGGAGTACTTCGATATGATTAGAAGAAAAACAGCATGGCTTTTCCGACTAAGCTGTAGATTTGGCGCTATATCAGCAGGTGCTGGGGAGGAATATGTTAAAGCTTTAACTAAGTACGGAGAGAAGATAGGGATTGCCTTCCAGATGGTTGATGATTGGCTGGGATTATTCGGTAGTGAAGAAAAAACTGGAAAACCGGTTGGTAGTGATGTGAGAGAAAGTAAAAAGACGTATCCAATATTGTATGCCTTAGAACACGCCAGTGAAGAGGATAAGAAAAGATTGCTAGAAATATTGTCCAAGAAGGAGAAAACAGAAGAGGATGTTAAAGAAGCACTAGATATTATAAAGAGAACGGGCGCTGATAAGGCAACAAAAGAAATGGCTAAGAAATATATCGAGGAAGCTTTAAGAGCCATAGAGATCTTACCAGAATCCACCGCGAAGAAAAATCTTATCTCTTTAGCAAAGTTTACGCTGGAAAGAGGATTCTAGAACGCTCTCTTTTCATAATCTCATTTATAAATAAGTGAAAATGTATTTGCTTAAGACTTTATGGTTGTGGGGGAGAAAGAATGTCATCGAGATTCAATTATGATGTTATAATTGCTGGTGCGAGTATTGCGGGATCCACGTTAGCTCTTCTTTTATCAAAAGAGAATTTAGATGTAGCTCTGATCGATATGAAATCTAGAGAAAAAATAGGGGAGAAGGTTTGTGGGGACGGTATCTCCGCTAGCTACTTTGAGAAACTTGGAATACCGAAACCTAGCGGAGCAGAGCTAGCATGCGTTATTAGAGCATCAGACGTTATCGCTCCAGATCGAGAACATATCCTTACAGTGGAGGGTTTAGGCTACACTATTGATAGGTGGCATCTGAATCAGAGGTTCGTTAGAGATGCTGAAAAAAGGGGAGTTCACCTATTAGATTCAACACTAGTTATGCATCCGATCGTTGAGGGGGGAGAGGTTAGGGGTGTCAAAGTAAAAGATATGAGGTCGGGAGAGGAGAAGGAGTTAAGAGCTAAGGTGACAGTAGATGCCACAGGATGTGCGGCTGTTCTGCGTAAAAGATTACCGGAGAGCATGTTAATTGAGAATAGTATAGAGAGATTTGATGTTGCTGCCGCATATAGAGAGATAGTTATGTCTGATGAGGATTATCCCTGGCCATCTGACAAAATATATATTTATCTCAGCCACAGATTTGCTCCAGGCGGATATACTTGGATTTTTCCTAAAGGTAAGAATGTGGCCAACATTGGATTAGGAATACAACCACTTCCTAATGCGCCTAAGCTCATAGAATTGCTGGAGAAGTTCAAGAGGTTCTGGGATATTAAGGTGTCCAAAATATTGCATGCGGGAGGCGGAGTTGTACCAGTGAGAAGAGCATTATCACAATTAGTTACTAATGGTTTGATGATAGTAGGTGATGCGGCATCGCAAGCAAATCCCTTACATGGTGGAGGAATGGGCCAAGCAATGAGCGCTGCTAAACTTGCTGCTGATGTAATCACTGAAGGAATCGAAGCTAATAGGGTTTTATCCAAGGAAGATCTCTGGAGCTATGCTGTACGTTATATGCGTAAGGATGGGGCAAAGAATGCAGCACTTGAGATAATTCGTCTTCTGCTTCAGGGAATGCCTGACGACGAAATAAATTTCATTATAGAGAAGAAGATAGTGAGCGGAGAAGAGCTCTTAGCGATAGAGTCGAGCTCTAAGGAAAGCGAAGCGGTTTGGAGAAAGATTCTCAGAATGGTGCTTACGAGAAAAATAAGACTTATTGGAAGATTAAAAACCGCCAGAGACCTATATTATAAGATTCACAAGCATTTCCAGAACTATCCAGAGAAACCATCAGAAATAATTTCATGGCATGAAAAGACACTTCAAATAATTAGTGAAGCAAGAAGAAAATTATGGAAAAATCCGCTAGAGCACACTTTTTATAAATAATAATTCCTAACTATCCTCCAGCACCGGGTGGGAAAATAGCAATCTCATCTCCATCTTTTATACTAGTTTCGAGACCTTTTAGGAGCCTAATATTTTTTCCATTGACAAGTATTAGCAAGGAGCTATATTGTTTATACTTGCTTAAGATTAACTCCTCAAGTCGCTTATTTACTCTCTCTCCTAAAGCTTTAATCACGTCAGTAATGGTTATTTGATCGTTATCAAACTCGAGCTCCACTTTCCCAGAACCAGCTAATTCTTTGAAGAGAGCAAATAACCGTACTTTTACTCTCAATGTACAATCCCTCAATAAAACACATTAAATCTTATTATGAATACTCAAAAATTACTAAATGGGTTTGAGATAAAAAGTTAAGGAAGAAATTGCTTGTTGAGAGAAACTTTTTATAAAAATCAACGTGTGGATTGGTAGTATCCATAAATTCCTTGCGGGGGTGCAATCAGTGCTTATTACAATTCCTAGGAAAATTTATCTTGCGGCAGTCAGTGCAGAAGGTGAAACGGATTTAAACGCATTTGATGCTTGCTTAGTAAAGGCTGGTTTGCCTCAAGTATCCCTAATAAAGGTTACTAGTATTCTCCCTCCAAATATTCAAATTGTGACTTCCCCACCATTACTCCCCCTTGGATGTAATGTTCCATCAATATATGCGTATACTGTGTCAGAAAAATCTGGAGAAATCATAGCTGGAGCTCTTGCAATTGGTTGGACTGGTAAAGGACCTACACTCGTTGCTGAATTGGCGGAGAGGGGGCTAACTAAAGAGGAGGCTGAGAAGGAGGCGTATAAAAGGCTTATAGGAATGGCTAAGATTAGGGGACTGAACCTAACAAATTACAAGATAATCTCCGTAGAACATGAGGTCAAGAAGTGTGGGTGTGTCTTAGTGATTGCAGCTCAAGTTGGATAAGGCTTGGGATGTGTCTTGATTCCATTAACGGCCTTTCCCTATACTATTTATGGAGATCGAATAGTCCTGGATTTTTTTAAATGTAGTGCAGATTACGAAAAGTTCCAAAATATTGTGGAACTTCTGAGAAGCGTCGAGGGCTCATTAATTTCTAGGAGGTTTCTATTTAATAAGATCTACGCTATCTTAAGAGATTTACGAAAAACAAGATTGGTAATGAGAGCGATTAAGTACTTCTATGAGTATGAGCCTCCCTGCAAGCCAGATTATCAAGTCTTATTAAAATTCTATAAAATGATTCAGGATAATTATCACGGCGCAATTAAGCTGAAAGAAAGAACAAGGATTATTAAAGAGATAGCTGATAAACTGGGTGTTCAAGAGTCTGATTTGCTGAAAATGCTTATCTGCGATAATGTGGAGTTAAATTATTTCAAAAAGAAAAGAGAAGTTGACGCCAGAACATTACTACGTGTCTCAAATTTTCTAATTCTTGATAAAGCTATTAAAATGTCCGAGAAGGTAGAGATTACTTTTTTAGGAGAAGTGGGTACTCCGTTAAAAGTTGTCTTATGGAGAGCAAAAAGAGGGGGAATTTTGGCCGATTTTAACATTAATAACGATTCTCTTAAATGCATTTTTGAAGGTCCACGAAGTATTCTGGAAACTCCGGGAGAAACGAGTTATGGCCGTCTTCTTTCAGTAATCGTATTGGATGCCCTATGGAAATTCAAGCCTTGGAAATTACGCATATTTCTAATAATCAGGGGGAGAAAATATTTTATGAGGGCCTCCAGTGAAAGTTATTGGGCACCAGACTTTCTTCCTCCTTGGGTTATAGGAGAAAAAATGATTAAGTTTAGGAGATTTGATAGTAAGGATGAAATGCTGGTCTTTAGGATCTTAATGGATGCTAAGGAATCAATGAATGTTGAAGTAGAAAGGGAAAGTTCCCCGTTAATTCTCCCGAATGGTAAGATATTTATTCCCGATTTTACAGTGAGAAAGGGAAATAAGACTATATTAATTGAAGTAATAGGATTCTGGACAAAAAGCTATCATGAAAAGAAATTAGAAAAATTAAGGGCGCTTTGGAAAGAGGGTGTAAGAAACCTGCTTCTCCTAATTAATGAGAAATTAAGGGAGATATATCACTCAATACCTTTTGATAAGATTTTTTACAGAACAACGAAAGCTGGTGTCAGAAGTCTTAAGAAAGACATAATGAGTTTTCTCAGGGGATTGTAAAATGATGGATGTGTTATTAAAGAAGATTAAGCACATAGTATCGGATGGCGATTGGGACGGTGTCGTGGCTACAGCATTACTAATTAGGTTTGCAAGGAAGCACGGAATTGAGCCAATAATCGAATATCCTCATCCAGCAGAGTTAAAGGAAAGATCATTCGAAAACGTTGTCGCGGTAGAGATTACACCGACTAAGACAAAAGTAGTTAACTCGGTCATAATTGATCATCATGAGAAAATAGAGGGCTTCGGAAATATCTGGTTCTTTGACGAGAATGCGAGAAGCGTGGCCGAATTGGTGGCTAGGATAGTTAAAGAAACGTTAAGTAGAGATTTAATGGAGGCTGTGTCTAACATAGATCAGGGACTATGGGATGCTAATGAACTAACAAAAACACTATTCTTAGCGTTTCAAGTAGATCCTGGGAGATTCCCTAGATTAGAAATAACTTATCGTCTAGCTAATGGAGATGAGAAATGGGTAATTGAGTGGGCAGATAAAAAAAGTCATGAAGCTAAGGGCATTCTCTTAAGAGCAGAGAAGTTAGCGAAGGAAGCCGAGGAATTAATACCTAATAGCGACATAGTCTATTTCATATACACGCTTAGAAAAGACGACGGAGCTCGGAGACTAGCATTGTTGAAACTTGAGAGACTACACAAGATAGCAATATCCTTAGGTGTAGAAAATAATCGATTCGTTACTGGTACAATTGCCACTTACAATAAAGATATAGATTTGAGAGAAATTTTTGAGAAACTTAGGAAGGAAGGTTATAGCGCAGGAGGACGACGGAATGTTGGTGGTTTTCAAGCCCGTAATGAGATAAGTGTAGAGAAAGTAATTAAGGATTTAAGAGAAGTTTTCAGAAGATGGCTGGAAAAATAAAATCAGTGGGGAGTTGCATCATCATTTATCAGACCCGACCAACCCTCATCATAACCGTAAATAATAGTTTTGGAGAGAAGTTATTAAGGAACTAACTTTGCAGATGCGTTTCGCTTTGGGTAGGTATTCCCAAATTTAGTTATATTTGGTGAGGAATACCTACTCCTCATCGCACATGTCATCCCCTCCCATGGGCACCCATCGGCGGAGAC
>Ga0164318_10003931_pt1 | contig 14158 bp, 13 predicted proteins | sample GuaBasSedimGuay9_FD_113734 | JGI IMG/M metagenome (GOLD analysis project Ga0164318, IMG submission 113734) | Subseafloor sediment microbial communities from Guaymas Basin, Gulf of California, Mexico - Guay9, Core 4571-4, 0-3 cm | ecosystem: Environmental > Aquatic > Marine > Hydrothermal vents...
GCAACCTATACATTTCTCATGGTTTCCTAATACAATACCTTCATCTGTCTTGTAACTAGCACCTGTGGGGCACACATGAACACAGGGTGGGGTTTCTCAGTGCTGACAAATCATGTGCATATAGACTATGCTGACGTTAGGGAAAACACCACTAATGTGCTGATGTACGTATGTCCTTACCTGTAGCTCTTCTACCGCGTTGGGACCTTCTTCTATAGCCTTAAATGCTTGTTCTCTCCTATTCTCAGCAATGCATGCCGCTACACATGCTCCACATCCTACACATTTCCTTAGATCTATTACCATTCCATACCTTACCATCCCATCTCACCCCTACGCCTTCTCAACTCTCACAATAACCTCTTCTGCCATTACTCCTCCAGCTACAGGATCAGCTTTTATGTCAGTAAGGAAGTGATAGATAACGCCTCCCTTCACGAACCTCAGATTATCGCTCCTCTGTCCGAAGTCGCTTGCAACCCATATCGTGTCTTCTCTAACAAGATCTGTAACAAAGGCTATGCCTTCCGTGCTCCGCCCTGTCTCGACGTTCGTTAGCTTAATCTTATCTCCAGTTTTTATTCCAAGCCTCTGTGCTGCATTCCTGTTAATCCATACCATGAACTTGTAGCTAGGTGTAAGCTTCATCAGTATACCGTTATCGGCCGTTGCTGTGTGGGTCATTGTTGGTATCCTTCCATAGACAAGATAGAACGTGCTTGTACCGTCCGCCTTTCCATATACTTGTGGTGGTGCCCAGTCTACTATTGGGTCCCAGAGTGAATTCTTGCCTTTATTGCCAGTTATCTTGAACATCATGAAGCTAAATATCTCTATTCTTCCAGTTGGCGTGGCAAGCCTTCCTTCTTCTAGAAGCTTAAGAGCCTCCTTTCTAAGCTTGTCTTCTGGCATCTTGACATAATACCCGTTCTTTTCTAGTTCCTCTATCGGCACTCCTTTACTTGCCGCCATAACCTTCCTTATTCCCGCAATTCCTTCCTTCTCATACATCTTCTTGAATTTGGCCGCTGTAGCGTCAGGATCACTCGCTCCTAATACAACTGCTAGGCTATGGAAATACTTTTCATAATATTCTTCGCCTAGACGCTTCGCTAACTCGATGAATATTTCTATCACATGCTTTGTGTCATAAACAGGGTCTATCGCCTTCTTTCTTGTCTGGAAACCAAACGCGGGTGCATAAGTTATCGGAAACAGGGGATCATCCTTTTCAAGGTAAGTAGACTCAGGCAAGATAATGTCTGCATAAGACGCGGTGTCTGTTGGAAGTATGTCAACGGCTATTACTTTCTCTAGTTTCTTGAAGGCCTCTCTCCACTTGTGAGCTCCAGCACCCGTTAGAAGGAAGTTTGTTGACAGCAAGAACACAGTCTTAATTGGATATGGTTCTCCCTTCACTATAGCATCATAATAGCCCTGGAATGTAAAGCCTGTAAAAGCTAGGGCTACACCGTTCTTTTCACCCCACTGCCTGAGCACGCTTTTAGGCGAAGCCATCGGGACTGATGGTTTAATGGTATCTAAGTATCCTAGCCCGGTCATAAGAATGCCATCCTTTATCAAACCACCAACCAGCGCGTTGAGTATAGCAGCTGCTCTCCATGTCATTACACTGTTGATATGTTTTGGATCATGCCATCCAGTATCCACAGCCGCAGGCCTTGTTTTACCGAACTCTATGCCAATCTTTCTTATTAGATCCGCAGATACACCTGTAATCTTCTCTGCCCACTCCGGCGTATACCCTGACACCTTTTCTTTTAATACTTGAAACACAGGTTTTACCTTTGTACCTTCAACCACGAATTCTCCCTCAAGCGCTGGAAGAATCGCTTCCTCATGTCTTACGGCCTTGTTTTGTGCTAGATCCCATACGAGATACTTCTTCTTTCCACTTTCTTCTGTAACCTTGAAGGGTTTTCCATCTTCCGTCAACAGCATGGGTGCGTTTGTATATTTTCTCAAGAACTCGGCATCGTATAGCTTCTCATTGATAACTACGTTAATTAGTGCCAAGAGAAAAGCTAGGTCTGTTCCTGCTCTTATGGGTACCCATATGTCCGCTTTTGTAGCTGTTTCGCTAAACCTTGGGTCCACTACGACGAGCTTAAAGTTACCTAGGTTTCTGCCTACTCTTGTTCCGTGAACAACGCTTATGCTCCCAACGTTGTTTCTCTTCATTACAATGAGATACTTCACGTTGTTATAGTCTGTAATAATTTCGGGGTGTGATCCTATTCCTAGAGCAGACTTCCATCCAACCGTCTTCGGGAAGAAACATGCAGCTGCTGGTATACCGACTCCGTTAGGAGATCCTATGGTCTTCAGGAAAGCCTTCATGAAAGGTTTATAATATTTGCAGACAAGCCATCCTCCAATAAAACCTACTTCGTGTGCTCTGCCTTCATCTATGAGCTTCTTTAGGTGTTTTGCTATTACATCTAAAGCCTCATCCCATGAAGCGCTTCTAAACCCCTCCCATGTTCCTCTTTTGGTTGGATCATCGCGTATCAATGGTGTCTTAATTCTGTCAGGATTATATAGCCTAAAGACGCCTGCCTGACCCCTTGCGCATATTTTTCCCAGATTAGTGGGATGACCTTTCGTTCCCTCTATCTTCTCTACTTTTCCGTTCTTTACTCTTACTGTTATATGACAAGCTGCTGGACACATAGCACATATGCTTGGAACAAATCGGGTTTCAGCCTGTGCTATCTCTTTAGTGACTTGTTCTTTTGGTGTTAATGTTCTAAGAACTGGTTGAGATAACGCGGTCGCTGCTACAACTACTCCAGACAGCTTTAAGAATTCCCTTCTGTTCAATTCCAAGGCTTTTGTCACCTAGCTTTGTTTTCCGTTATATATTCTTAATATTACACAATATATTTCTGTATATATCAAGTTTTATACGTATAAAATTCGATATTTATGGAAACACATATCGGTCTACAAAACTATATAATTAACTTGATAAATATAGTGAAAAAGAATTAACATTTCTTAATTATAGTACCTGATAAACTATTAACAACGCTCTCCAAATTGTCAAGCAAACCTATTACAGCAGTTCTTCCCGTAATCATCACAAATCTTGCCGCAGCTTCAACCTTTGGTCCCATGCTACCTGGAGGAAAATAGCCTTCCTCGACGAGTTTTATGGCATCCGATGCACATATTCCATCTAATAGTCTAGCTGTGGGTTTTCCATAATCGAGATAAACTCCCTCTACATCGGTCACAATTATAAACTTTTCAGCCCCGATTTCTGATGCCAAAAGAGACGATGCTAAATCTTTGTCTATGACCGCATCAACACCTCTGTACCCATTTTTTTCTTCAATTACAGGAATGCCGCCTCCTCCTACAGCAACTACAATTCTTTCTACACTTAATGTCTCTTTAATGATACCGAGTTCCAAAATTTTTTGAGGACGAGGAGAGGGGACAACTCTTCTCCAGCCCTTGCCTTCTACATAAACCATTTTCCACCCTTTGTCTTTTTCAAATTTTCTGGCTTCCTTTTCAGTATAATATGGTCCTATTGGCTTGCTAGGGTTCTTGAAGGCTGGATCATTTTTATCTACTAGGACGCGTGTCGTAATTACCACAGTTTCTAAGTTTTTTTCAACAAAAGAAAACGCTTGCTGGATCATGTATCCGATCAAACTCTGAGTCATCGCCACACAAGCGTGAAGAGGCATTGATGGCAAATCAGAAATGGACTCTTGCTGAAGGTACAGCATTCCCACCTGAGGGCCATTTCCGTGCGTTAAAATAATACTGTAGTCTTTAGATAACCTAGCAATAGTGGGCGCTATCTTTTTAAGGTTTTCAACTTGTTCTTCAAATGTCCCCCTTTGACCTCTCTTTATAAGAGCATTACCTCCTAAGGCGATAACCAAAATTTTCTTTTGTCTAAAAATTGACATAATATCCCCTTTCAGCCCGACAAAAGTTAAAGATTTATTTCTCCAATATCTTTTATCGTCTCTAGAAGACGCTTCTTTATATTTTTGTAAAGTCTAAGAAGCTTTATTCCTTCATTTGTGAGAAAAGTCTCCCCTCCTCTCTTTCCACCTCTTTCTGTTTCTATCAATTTTATACCTAGGATTTTTTCTCTTTTTTTAATATAGTTCCAAGCAAAAGTGTAAGAGACGCCCATTTCTCTAGCAGCATGCGATAGAGATTTGTATTTATTTATGAGTTCTAGCAGTCGGGCTCCGCCTTCCCCGAGAACAGGCTGTCCATCCTTTTCCAACCAAATTTTGATACCTATTTTAATGGAACTTTCTTTTTCCATTAAATATCGTTTTATATCAATTAATTGGTGATTTATTAATAATGGCTCCTTTTAGCCGCCAGCTATTGGCGGAAAGATTGCTATAACGTCTCCGTCCTTTAATTTGAGATCCTTTATGAATTGTATATGTCTTCCGTTAATCATAATAATACGATCATTTCTAACTTGTCCATTTTGGTACACCTCATTTATGAAATCTTCTCCAATTTTCTTTGCTGCTTCTTCAACAGCGTTTCTTAGAGTACCATCACATTCTACTTCAAGCTCTTTTACCTTATACTTGTCTCTCAGTGTTGCAAATAGCCTAAAAGTTACCTTCGGCATAATTCATCATTACATAATTATACTGTACAAAATTCAAAAAAAATTTATTTAATATTTTGTCTACTAAGGCTCTATGCCTAGTTCTTTTAGCTTTTCTTTAGTCGGAACTCCGTTAACCCAACCTCTCAGTTCATAATATTCCTTAAGCATCCTGTCTAGCTCAACTACCTGTCCCTTAACGGGTCCTTCTGGCATCGGCTCATGTGTTAATCTTCTAGGCAAAGTATCGTCTTTAGCACTGAAACCGTATAATGACATCATATATCTTTCAAGGTTGTATATTCTTTCTCCTATCGTCATTACATCTTGTTCGGTGAAGTTGAAACCTGCAATTTTGTTAAAGAGTTCTGCATAATCCTTAGCTCCTAGCTCGAATGTCACGAATAGACAGTTTACTGCAGAATTCACAACGCTTGTAAAGTCTTGGAAAATCTTGACCCATTTGGCTTTGCCCTCTGGAGTTAGTGGGTCTATTTTTTCTGGCAAGCCTAGTATCTCTGGAGATATTGTGTATCCAGTTACGTGGCATCCTCCCCTGTTTGCTGTGGCGTAGTTTAGTCCTATACCTTTAGCTCCTCTGGGGTCATATGCTGGCATTTCGAGACCTTTCACACTCATTGAGAGTTCTGGTGCTCCATACATTTCTGCTAGTCTTTTACTTCCCAGAGCTAGCATTCTTCCGAAGCCGGACTTGTACGCTGTTCTCCATACCATTTCAACAAGTGCCGCTGGGTTTCCGAACTTAAGGTCTATTCCCTGTAGATCCTCATCCGGTATATAGCCTTTCTCGTATAGCTCCATTGCTGTTGCTATAGTAGAGCCCATGCTTATTGTATCAAGTCCTAGTTCGTCACAATAATGGTTTGCCTTAATTATTGCCTCAAGATCTGTTACGCCCGTATCATTACCAAGCGCCCAGATGGACTCGTACTCTGGTCCTTCACTGTAAAGTATCTGGTAGGGACCAAACTGTACTCGTACCACTCTTCCACAGCCTATCTGACATCCCCAGCATGGACGCCTCTTTATAAGGTATTTCTCTGCAAGTGTCTCGCCGCTTATCTTATCTGCATCAGGGTTGTATCCGTACTGCCAGTTCTTATAGGGAAGCATTCCAGCCTGGTTTATTATGTTAACGAGTATCGCTGTACCATATTTTGGAAGTCCCTCGCCAGTTACTGGATTCTTTTTCATTCGCTCGATAAGTTTCCCTGCAAGCTCCTTAAAGCCTTCTGGATCAGCTATTTCAAGATGTTTGTCACCTGCAACAACGATCGCTTTTAGCTTCTTAGATCCCATTATTGCTCCCACTCCTGTTCTTCCGGCCGCTCTGTGTTCATCATTCATTATATTCGCAAATAGAACGAGATTTTCTCCAGCTGGTCCTATGCACGCTACGCTCACGTTTTTGGCATTTACCCTTTCTTTGAGTATCCTTGTTGTGTCAAAAACTGTTTTTCCCCATACATCGGAGGCGTCCTTAATCTCTACATGTCCGTTCACTATTTCAATATACACAGGTTTTTCTGAGGCTCCTTCAATCACGATCAAATCGTAGCCAGCAAATTTCATATAAGGTCCAAATTCTCCTCCACTGTTTGCGCTAGCAATAGATCCTGTTAGTGGCGAACGTAGCGCCATTACGTGATATCTTCCAGGGCTAGGTGCTCCCGCGATTCCCGTGATAGGGCCTGTTGCAAATACGAGTACGTTTTCTGGTCCCAATGGATCAATATCTTGAGGTGCTATGCCCCTTTTCATATAGTGTTTCAGATATCTATAATAGAGAAGATAGAGAGCGTAACCCTTTCCTCCTATATATTTTTCAGCTACTTTGGGATCAATAGGTTCTTCTCGGATTGTTTTGTCTGTTAGATTTACGAAGAGAATTTTACCCGCATATCCTTTCATGTTATCATCCCTTTTTATTATAATTACTTAATGCTAATAAAAAATGGTTTCGTTATTCACGGATAAAAATATCGAGTAATGTATAAAGTTTAAACAGAACTATAAACACTATATATTGCTTGAGAAAAAACATATATTTGCTAGCTTTTCCTACACTTGAAATGACGATAGACCCTATACTTTCGAAATTAGTTAACACTCCGGCTCCCTCGGGACGCGAAAACCGTGTTAGAGAAATAATATCTGAGAGGCTGATGGATTTAGGGTATGAACCCTTATCCGACTCCATTGGTAATCTATATGTTGTTATAGGAGAAGGGAGGCCACTTATACTGCTTGCCGCTCACATGGATGAAGTAGGATTTATGGTAAAATATGTAGACGAAAAGGGATTTCTTAGAATAACCTTTTTAGGCGGACTGAATGCCGAGAGATTGCCTGGAAGCGAAATAATAGTGTTAGGAAATGAGAGAGACTATTATGGCATAATAGGTTCAATACCTCCACATCTTTCACGTGACGAAAAGAAATCAGAGATAACAGTTGACGACCTGTTCATCGATGTTGGAGCATCTTCTAGAGAGCAGGTTTTTGAAATGGGTATAGAGCCAGGAACTACAGCTACTTTTATAGGAAACTTCAAGGATTGGGGTGAATTTGTTTCAGGAAAAGCGTTTGACGATAGAATAGGATGTTATGTATTGTTGAAAGCGCTTGAAGACTTTGAGCCACCCGAAACGGGCAGCATTGTTGTCGCGTTTACTGTTCAGGAAGAAGTTGGCTTACGTGGTGCATCAGTGCTAGCACACTCGTTACAGCCAAACTTTGCCATATCTATTGAAGGTACAATAGCAAATGATACTCCTGGTAACGATGAAAGTCGGATTGTAACTAGGATAGGTGAAGGTCCTGCTATTAGGGTCATGGATAAAACGATATTGGCCTCAGAGAGACTTATAAAACATGTACGAAAAACAGCTGAAGATAATAACATTCCTTACCAGCTACAGCTTTCTCCATACAGTGGGACAGATGCTGGCAGGTTTATATTGACTGGTGCTGAGGTGACTAGTATCTCTGTGCCTGTAAGGTATATTCATTCTCCCGTGGCTTTGGCGAAGAAAGACGACATAGACTTCACAATCCAGCTTTTACGAAAACTTCTGGAAGATCCATTTCCTGGATCTTGAGGCTAGGTTTTCATGTTTTCAAGCCATAGTGTGATATTTGATGTCGATGTTCCGCGTCTTATAAAAATACCAAGGAATTTATGTGAAAGACACCTATTTGTGAAAGGAGCATTTGAAAGTGTATGGATGATTTTTGGTAAATCTATTAGAGATGAAATATATGTAGAAGAATTGATTTTGCTGAAAAAAAGCCTTGTAAGTAGATATTTTTTCAGAATTGATCCGATTGAATGGATGGAAAATATTTTGGATCGCCAAAAGAAGGGGTTATCTTATATAGGCATGGCGCATTCGCATTTATCGAGGACAATAAAGCCTTCACCATTAGATATTCGTTTTATGATGGAATGCCCAGGAGAAGTATGGCTTATAGTTTCTATACCTTTGAGAAAAATTACAGCATGGACTTGGAGTAGAGGAGATATAATAAATATTAAAGTAAAATGTATATAAAATTCGATATCTTAACCTACTACTCTTTTTATAGCATCTTATTACAGACTTCTTCTGCCACCCGATATTCCTCGAAAGTATTTATGTTAAATGTCTCTATTTTAGGTTCTTTGAAAACTTCATTTACAGGTACTTTTATTACATTTAGGTAATCTAATGGCGCTCTGGCACGAAAATTTCCTTCTCTAAGTGCTTTTTCTAAAGCCTCCTTAAGCATACAAGAATTGTAGACAGATACTAGTGGTTCTATATAGCCGTTCGGCCATACGGGTACTGCACCATCATACTTCTCCAGGTATTTTAGTAATTTCACGTAAGCATGGTATGTTAGAAACGGAGTGTCTGCTGGAGAAAACATTATTATCCCAGATGAAATGTGTTTTGAAGCTGTATACATTCCAGTGACAGGAGATCTTTCTTTGTGAAGATCAATCAATACTTCAAACTTTAACTTATCTTTTAGAGGAGAAAGAAGCTTTAGTTGTTCTAACGTGTGTACAACAATATAGATTTTCTCGGCTATATCACCAATATTGCCGATTATAATTTCTATCAATGTTTTCCCGCAAATTTTTAAAAGAGGTTTATAAATTCCTCTCATTCTAGATGCTTTTCCTCCGGCTAGCACTGCAAGGTAAACGCTGATATGCATCGCCATAAGATTTCTTTAGATTAATCTTTCTTAAAAATAATTAAGATTCCGTCGACTCGGTACGTTTCTTTTTAAATTCTAGCTTGAAAGTCAACAGTGTCTCTGAAGAGTATATTTTTGAAGCGACGTACATTAGCGCTATGCCTGCGACTAGATTATATACAAGTGCTAGAGTTAGCATTCCATAGTTATTCATTATCATGTATCTTCCTGCAAGAACTGTATGTGAGTAGGGGATAAGCAGTAATATGATCTTGAAGGTTAATGGAAGAGCCTCTATGTCTGATAGCATCAGAAATACTGCTGGAATTATGAATATCGGTATTAGTATTCCCGTTATACTACTCGCGCTCTTTGTGTCGCTTGAAAGAGTGCCTATGACTACGCCGAGTGAGAGTATGAAAATGAGGGAAGCGATAATTACTCCTAGATAGAGTATTATTGAAGGACTTGTTGGGAAGAGACCCGCTTTTCTTAGTTCTCCGAATATGTCGACACTATAAGATGGTGTTGTCGTAGGCGTCTCGGGAACATATTGTTCTATCGAGAGTATGCTGCCGAAATATATTGTGAATCCTATGAATGTTGCAATCCCTTCTATGAGAGCAATTATTATTGATGCTATCAATTTACCTGAGAGTATGGTAAAGCTACTTATAGGTTGTGTTAACAATATCTCGAGAGTTTTGTACTCTTTTTCGGATGCTATCGATATGACTGATGTCTGTAGGACCATTATTGTAACCATAAAGACAGCCCATGTTAGAACGTTAGCTGGACCCATGAGTATTCCCATGAATGTGCTCGGGGAGATATTCAACAGCTTGTTTTTGTATATCGTGTATTCGTCAAGCTTTATTTCTTGTTTGATATGAAAGAGTTCTAAGAACATGTCATCTGCGGCTTTCTTGAGAACACCGCTGATCACCGTCTCTTTGGCTGTTGAGGTTATGCCCGTTGTGTTGAAAACATAGTATACCTTTAGATATAGTACCCCCTCGTTTCTCAATTTCTCATCGAATCCCTTCTCTATAACGACTATTGCCGATGCGGTTTTGTTGTCCTGTGTTATTTCAGCATATTTTGATAACACTTGAACATAGAGATTGGAGGTATCGGTAAAGTCTTTATCAATGACGCTTATGATGGGTTTAGCAGAGACTCCCTTGAAGCTTTCGGTGAACATTGCCCCAAGTAATGGAAAGATCATTATTGTCATTAGAACGCCGAAGACGAATTTGGGGTCACGTACCAGGTCTAAAACCTCTTTCCATACGATGACTCCTAGCTTGGTCATATTCCTATCACCTTTAGAAAGACTTCTTCAAGGTTCGATGCATTATATCTGCTTTTCAACTCCTGAGGCTCTCCTTCAGCGATTATTCTTCCTTTGTGGATTATTGCAACTCTATCGCAGAGATATTCTACCTCGAGCATGTTATGGCTCGAAACCAGGGCTGTCGCGTCGTTTTCTCTGATGTATTTCTTTATTATACGCCTAACTCTGTTCGCATTTATCACATCTAGGCCAGAAGTCGGCTCATCTAGTATGGCTAGCTTTGGTCTCCTCATTAAGGTCACTGCTAAAAGTAGCCTGCGTAACATTCCCTTGCTGTAAGTTGATATCTTATCGTCAAGTCTTTCTCCAAGCTGCGAAATTTCTTCTGCAACCTCAACCATCCTTTTTTCTTCCGTGGAATCATCTGTGTTGAGCCTAGCTATGAATCTTATGAACTCTCTGCCTTTCAGGTTCTTATAGGCGCCTGACTCTTCAGGTAGGTATGATATGATCTTTTTAACCTCCATCGGATTCTTAACGACGTCTATACCATAGACAGTAACTTCTCCACTTGTAGGCTTTAAAAGTGTAGATATTATTCTAAGTGTGGTTGTCTTACCCGCACCGTTGGGTCCTATAAGACCGAATATCTCACCTTCCTCGACATGAAAAGATATTCTGTCTAAAGCCTTTACTTTCTTTGAATATATTTTTACCAGGTTTTTTACGTTAACAGCCTCTATCATATCTCTATAAGAGAAATGACAGAGAGATTATATCTTTTACCAATGTCGATAATACTTGACAATTTGTCTAAAAAATTAGCCTAAAGAAGCTACCATTCATATTCATCATACACTTCTTCGTACCGTTCTTCAGGCTCCTCTTTTATATTTCTGTATGTGTATCTGTAGCTTAGACGTTCTCTCTTTGAACTTAGTATCAACTTGGCTATTGGAATGATCACTGCTACGGCTATAAGTGCTCCTATAAAAGCTATGGGTTCCCATATCGATATAGAAACTTTTTCTGTATCGGGGAGAATATTGATATTTACGCTTTTTTCGAATATTATCCATCTTGCAGATAATGTATGGTTACCCAAAGAGACCGTAGTCGTTAACGGCGATGTACCGATAGGTACAGAATCTATGCTTACAGGTATGCCAGAGGGAAAAGTGGCAATAGTTATCGTCTTATTAAAGACCACGTTCACTTCTTTTGGCTCACACGTGTCAAAGACCACTGTCTTTCTAACAGTTTGGTTTTGGAACCTAATCTCTACAACATATGTGAGCGTCTCTACATTTTTTTCCAATGGTGTTACTCCAACTCTAGATCCATTGATGTATACCTCTGCACCTTTAGGTACGGATGAGATCTTTAACGTCGAGTTAAAGACGACTTTAACATATTCGTTTTGACCAGCCGATAGACGAAATACTTTCTTCCACATCTTTCCTCCGCAGTAAATTGTTACAGCGTATTCTCCCGGATCGACATCATAGTATCCATTTGTGACATCGATTTTGCGAGTTCCTATGTATACCTCGGCACTTCGTGGAACAATATCCAGATACAATGTAGCGTTAAAGATTACACTTATTCTAGTAATTTCGGCTGGTTTCACATTCACGTTTTTTATCAACGTTTCATTGTTGTAGATTATTGCGACATGATGGTATCCCGGTATAACGTCGACCTTGAGGGGAGTCCTTCCCACGTTTTTTCCGTCAATTTTTACAGAAATGTTCTGGGGTTGTGTTTCAACAAATATTGTTCCATTAAAAACTGCTGTGACCTTAGTGAGCTTGGCTGGCTTTATTTCAACCGTCTTTTTCCAAGTATAGCCCTTGTATTTGAGAAGCAAAAGATAGGTTCCAGGCTTAACGTCAACTTGTAATGGTGTCAACCCAAGATAGTCTTCACCTAAGTACACCTCGGCTTCTGAAGGCGTTGACGTAACCTTTATTGTTCCATCAAATACGTAATTAAGCGGCAACATTTCTCCGGGTTCAAGAGAGAATGAATCGGTTATGGTGTATCCATCATATTCGAGCCTAATTTTATGGGATCCAGGATCAAGTTCAAGAGTTAGAGGAGTTTCTCCAACCCTATTTCCATCAATATACACCGTAGCGCCCGAAGGCGTAGATGATACAGTAATTCCCGCAACTTTAATGAAAGACCTTATAGTCGACGATGTTGCAATGATAAGTCTGTCACCCATGCACCGCGCCATAATAACGTCGAGACCGGTATCTGTACTCCAAACAAGTTCCCCAGTACGGTCATATGCATAAGCCATTGATCCAGAAAAAGCTATAACAATATTATTACACATTACCACAGTTTGGATAGGTGTTGAATAGTTCTTTTGCCATGATATGGTACCACCACTGACTTTGATTAAGGAGTCAACCGTACCGATATACACCTCGCTACTTGATACAGGATATATATCGAGAACTTCGCTGCCCAGGCTTATGTTCCATAAAAGATCTCCTGATAGGGAAAACTTGTAAAGCCTGTCTTTAGCCACAAACACAGAATCACTTGTAACTTCCACTATTTTGATCGAACCTATCTCCGTTTTATTCCATACAAGATTCCCGTCAAAGTCGTAAACATATATACCAGAAGTATTAGCAATCACGACTTTACTGCTTGATACCGCAACATCCTTTAGATTTGGGACATTATAGATTCTTCGAAGAGTTCCGTCAAGCGCGTATAAATACGCCTTATTTGAGGCTCCAATAATGATATTTGAGTAACGTATGTCACCCCTGGTGGCAGTAAAATTCAACGAAAACAAACTCACATTGACTCCTTCATTGTTAAAAACTTTAACCTCAGAAGACTTTACCGCCAGGATATAGCTCGAAACATCCATATCCAAAACGCTTACTCCCACATTCACGGACCATTCCTCACTATAGCCGGGTATTCCTGCAATTACTAGATGTGAATGAGTGACAAGAAAAACTAGCATCATAGATACAACAATTGCATGTTTGTTCCGCATAATATCTAACATTAGAGAGGACTTCTTTCTTTGATAAACTTATTGATTATTTTCTCTACAAAGTATTGTAACAAAATATATAATATCAAAAAATCAAAAATAGTATTAATGTCTACAGAATTCCTTGGTAGCAATAACACTTCCTTAAAGTGATAGATTATGAGATTAACGGCGGATAAGATAGCTGAGCTAGTAATTATAATATTAGAACTCTTGGTAGCAATGATATTAATATGTGTTATTCTATTATCACTCTCTAGGATTATTATTGATGTTCTTTCTATGACAACACTACATAGTTTTGATAAAGAATATTTTGTAAGAGTGCTTGATGAAGCCCTTTTAATGGTCGTTGCGATCGATATTATTCGAACCCTTCTCACAGGAATACTGAAAAAGAGGATAACTGTAGTTGTAGTTATCGAAGCTGCTCTCATATTCATTATAAGGGAAATCATAGCCTTAGAGCTGAAACTCATCCCAGAAACGAGACTGATCATATACGGTATACTATTCCTTATATTCTTCTTAAGCTGGTATATTTTAAGAAGATCTATGCTTGAAGAAAAGATGTTAAAAAAAGTAGGGTAGAGTATTAGGATGAGAAAAATACTTCTTTCTATAAAACCGGTTTTTGCTGAGCAAATAATAAGAGGCGAAAAAAAGATAGAGTTGAGGAGAAGAGCAAAAATAATGATAGGCGACGTTATCTTTCTTTATGCGTCTTCTCCAGCAAAGAAAATCATTGGAGAATTTATTGCTGGTAGAACATATTATGTTCGAGAAGAAGAGGCTTTAGAGATGATTAAGGCACGATCTGATTTGGGGCTAGATTTGAGAGATAAACCATATGTTATTGGCGGAAAATACATTCAGGTTATTCCAGTTGTCTTTCCCCGACAATATAAGAGACATATTAATCTTAGCGAAATCAGAAAGATTCTACCAGACTACATGCCTCCTGTCAGCTATTCTATTCTCGAAAGAAATAGTAAAATCA
>Ga0164318_10003932_pt1 | contig 14158 bp, 10 predicted proteins | sample GuaBasSedimGuay9_FD_113734 | JGI IMG/M metagenome (GOLD analysis project Ga0164318, IMG submission 113734) | Subseafloor sediment microbial communities from Guaymas Basin, Gulf of California, Mexico - Guay9, Core 4571-4, 0-3 cm | ecosystem: Environmental > Aquatic > Marine > Hydrothermal vents...
TGGAACTTTATCAACTATTACTTTTCCAGACACACTTATACCATTATTATTAAGAAAATATGCAAAAGTTTTGCCAGTATGTAATGTTGGATTAGAAATGTTAATTTTTTTTGTAATTGCTGGATTATCTTTTTTAATATATCCGGATACAGAAATTTTATTCAAATCATTTTCCCAGTCCTGATAAAAACGGATACTATTTTTATACTTACTTGTGCGAGCTATACTTTTGATGTTAACAATAGGGCTTGGAGGATATAATTCTATATGAGCAAGTTCTCCTATTTCTGTTGGCAATACAATTATTCGTATACAATTTTGATTGAGAGATAATGCACTAATCTCTTTACAATGTGAGTACTTTACATCATCCCACATCCATCCTTTGCCAAATTTACTATCACAGAAAAAAGTATCATCTAAAATAAGATTGCCTTCAACCGCTTTAATTCCATATCGTTGAATCATAAGCAAAAAATCATAAAAATCTATGTATGATAAAGTCGGGTCACCACCACCTTTTAAGTATAAATTACCATATAAATTATGATTCCTTATTTTTCCTGTATAATATAATTTTGTCTGAAAACGATAGTTTTGTTTAAGATATGTTAAACCAAGAAAAGCTGTGAATATTTTCTGATTAGACGCAGGGCAAAATAATTGATTGTTATTATAAGTATAAATGAAACTTGATTCAGTTTCAGCATTGGCAATAACAACTCCAATTTTAATACCTTCTTTTTCGTATTCAGCAATTAAACTGTCCAATTTTGATTTTAGTATATAATCCGGACATGATCTTATCTTTGTAATAGAATCTATTTGGGCAAGTGATTCTAAAGAAGTTATTTGTCTCTGAATTTCAGATAATTCTTGTGTATACGAGTTTTGCTTTTCTGTTTCATTTACTTGTGAGGAAATAGAACAGCCAATGAATGTCAAAATTAAAAAATAAAATAATATTCTTTTCATATTCATAAATGAGCCATGAAAACTGCGTAATGCGTAAGGCGTAATGCGTATTAGCCACAAATTCACCAAAGATTATTTCTCTCTGTGTATACAATCTTTTCAATCTTTCAATCTTTGAAGAATATTGTCTTAAATGCTATAATATACTTTTGATATAAACAATTAGTTGACAATATTTTAAAATACTCATTTTTTATGCAAGATAATTTACTTAAAAAGCAATGAGCAATGAATATGGACTAAACTATTGTCAAGAAAGGAGTGAGTTATGGATTTAAATCAATTTGAAAAGGATGTAGAAAAATTAGAGAGTAAAATTACTGAATTAAGGAGGTATCTTTGACTCTGAAAATAAGCATAGTCAAGTTCAAAAATTAGAAGAACAAATGAATAAACCTGGATTTTGGAATAATCCACAAGAGGCAAAAACTATTACAGAAAGGGTAAGCATTCTAAAAGAAGATTTGAAATTGGATAATAAACTTAAAACCTATGCTGATGAGTTTCGTACATATTTATCGTTATTTTATGAAGAGATTGACTTGGAATTGGCACAAGAGGCAGAGATGAAATTGCAAAAAGTAGCGAAGGAATTATCTAAATTAGAGATCCGTATTTTATTAAATGAGGAGAATGATAGAAATAATGCGATATTAACCATTCATCCTGGTGCTGGTGGGACAGAATCACAAGATTGGGCAGAGATGTTATTACGAATGTATCTTCGTTGGGCAAATAATAACAATTTCAAAACAGAAATGCTTGATAAGTTGTCCGGAGATGAGGCAGGAATAAAAAGTGTAACCATAGAGATTAAAGGACAATATGCTTATGGATATTTGAAGTCAGAGATTGGTATTCATAGATTAGTTCGTATTTCTCCATTTGATTCTAATGCTCGTAGGCATACTTCATTTGCTTCTGTATTTGTTTATCCAGAAATAGATGATTCAATTGAAGTAGATATTAAGGATGAAGATATACATATTGATACTTATCGTGCTAGTGGTCCAGGTGGGCAAAGTGTGAACAAGTTAGATTCAGCAGTGAGAATCACTCATATTCCTACTAATATTGTTGTGCAATGCCAGACAGAACGCTCACAATTTCGTAATAGAGAAAATGCAATGAAAATTCTTCGTGCCAGATTATATCAGTATTATAAAGAGCAGAAAGAGCGAGATCGCCAGAAATTAGAGAATAGTAAGAAAGATATTTCATGGGGTCATCAAATTCGCTCTTATGTGTTTCATCCTTATTCTATGATAAAAGATCATCGCACTAATTTACAAAAAGGGAATACTCAATCTGTAATGAATGGCGATATTAATGACTTTATCTATGCTTACTTAAAATGGAAGCATATTCATAAATGAGCCACGAAATCACACAAAAGCTGGAAAATAGTAAAAATATTTTTTGCTAAAATACAATAATACATTAGAATATTTTTATAAAATTATTAAGCAATTATAACTCTCTGATATATAAACAATTATTTTGGAGGAAAATATGTTATTATTTGATTGGACATTCATATTACTGATTCCAGCGATAATTTTAGCAATTTATGCACAGTCCAAAGTGAGCTCAACTTATCGTAAATATAGTCGTGTTCCTGCATCAAGTGGCAAAACAGGTGCAGAAGTTGCACGAGGAATATTAGACAGAAATGGATTGTATAATATAGATATAAAAGTAATTCCTGGCAGTTTATCTGATAATTACAATCCGAGGACAGGAGTAATTAGTTTATCAAAAGATATTTATTATGGACGCTCTATATCTGCTTTAGGTATTGCATCTCACGAGGTTGGACATGCTATTCAGCATGCAAAAAATTATTCAGCTTTAGCATTTCGTAATGGATTTTTCCCAGTTGCTAATTTCGGCTCTAAATTAGCATTTCCATTATTCATAATCGGACTATTTATGAGAATACCATCACTTATGAACATTGGAATTCTTTTCTTTTCTGCGGCTGTAATATTTCAGTTAATTACACTGCCAGTAGAATTTAATGCCAGTTCCAGAGCATTGAAACAACTAAATAATGGTGGTTATCTGATAAGTAATGAAGTTGGATATGCAAAAAAAGTTTTAGATGCCGCGGCTTTGACTTATATAGCTGCTAGTTTGATGGCTGTTCTGCAATTAGTTAGATTATTAGCATTAAGAGAGAGATAATTTAACATTATTTCATTAACCACGAATTAACACGAATTAACACGAATTAACACGAAAGAAAATCTTACAATAATGTTATATGATAGGGCTTATATTTTATAATTGTATATTTTTAGCAATTTCTTCTGCCATATCCAAAGTTGTAGCAGAACCGCCCATATCATAAGTGCGGACTTTTTCCTGTTCAATGACTTTAGCAATTGCGTTCAGTAATGCATTTCCTTTTTCTATCTCACCTAAATAATCAAGCATAAGTTTAACACTAAGCAACATTGCAGTTGGATTTACCTTATACTTTCCAGCATACTTTGGTGCACTACCATGAGTTGGCTCAAATAATGCTATTTTTTTGCCAATATTACCACTTGCGGCAAAACCCAAACCGCCGACTAATTGTGCAGATAAATCAGAAATAATATCACCAAACATATTAGATGCGACTAATATAGAATAATTTTGCGGATTTTTTATTAGCCACATTGCCATTGCATCCACATTTGTCTCCCACAGTTCAATATTCGGATATTCTTTGGCAATTTTCCGTGCTTCTCTAAGCATAAGTCCACTGGTCTCCCGTATCACATTCGGCTTCTCTACAACTGTTACTGATGGATAGTTATGCTTTTTTGCATATTCAAAAGCAGCTCTAACAATGCGTTGGCAAGCTTTACGAGTAAAAATTCTACAAGAAATTGCTATATCTTCCAGATTTTCATATGCAAATTTTTTCATTTTTGGATGTGTTTCGTTTAAGACAGAGAAGAGTTTTTCTGGTACAGGATGATATTCTACACCGGAGTACAATCCTTCTGTATTTTCCCTAAAAATTACAATATCAATATCATCGCGATAATTAAGCGGATTCCCTTTGAATGCCTTACAAGGTCGCATATTTATATATAAATCAAACAACTGCCTAAGTCTGACAATAGGACTTGAATATATATATCCTTTACCTTGTAAGTTTGGTACTAATTCTCTCTCAGCTTCTTCTTTTGGTTTTGAAGTAATTGCACCGAATAGGACACAATCAACTGTATTTAACAAATCAATAGTCCTCTGTGGTAGAGGATCTCCTTCTTGACACCAGAATTGCCAGCCAACATCACAGTGGATATATTCAGCATTTAGCTTTATCTTATCTAATACTATTCTTGCGGCTTCCATTACATCATTTCCGACACCATCCCCTGGAAGCAATGCTATACGATATTTAGTCATTTTCCCTCCATTAAAATAAATCACAAAGACACGGAGTTACAGAGATAATTAAAAGATTAGAAAGATTAGAAAGATTGAAAGATAAAAGATTGAAAAGATTCTTTGTGCTTTTATGGTGAAGTAATTTGAACTTCTTTAGCCACGAAACACAAAAAACACGCAAGAAAATCTTACAATTATTCTATCTATATTCAATTTTCTTAATTTCGTACTCTATTATCCCAATTGGAGCGTGAACTTTTACAACTTCTCCTACCTTTTTACCTAATAATGATCTGCCGATTGGGGATTTTGTAGATATTAACCTTATAGATTCATTTCTACCTGTTTCATCTTCACCAGCAATCTTATATTGTACGATTTGCCCTTTTCTTTTATCATGCAGTTCAATTATTGCTCCAAATCTAACTTCATCCTTATTACTGATTTTATCCTGACTAATAACTTCTAAAGTTGCAATTTTTTGTTGTAATTCCCAGATTCTTCTTTCTATAAATAATTGTCTTTCCTTTGCGGCATTATACTCAGCATTTTCAGATAAGTCTCCAAATTCTCTAGCAGTAGCAATTTGCTTAATAATTTCGGGTCTTTCATTTTCCATCAAATAATTTAACTCTTGCTTTAGGTCTTTCATACCTTTAGCACTTATATATTGTTTTTTCATTACTTTTTCCTGATAAAGTTATATTTTTTATCTTTGTGGCTCTGTGGTAAAATATTTTTTCCTGTTAGAGATTTGCCATAAAGACACAAAGGCACTAATATTTTTAGAACAATACTCATATTCACTCTTTGTGTTTTGGTGTTTTAGTGGTATAATATTTTTTGTATTTTTTTATAGATCTCAATGCAGATAGAGCTGATTTTCTTATACGAGCATTGCCACTCTTAGCCCAAAGTTCTATTTCTTGCTCAATCTCTCTTGTGTATCCAGCAATGCCACCACATAATATTTCCACAAAATTAGGATTATGAGTCCCTTTATATTCTAAATAAATCTTCTCACAAAATTTTGGATTAGCTTTATAAATTGCTCGCAATAATCTAACATTTCCTTTTTTAATTGTTGGATTGTCAAAATTCCAGAAAGATTCACTCTTATGAAAAATCTCTTTAATCCGCATTTTATCATATTTGACATATCTCTCTAAAACTCTGAACATATTTTCTACAACTAAATCATCTTCTTCCCTAATCCAATTAAATAATTTATCTATATACTTATCCGGATATTTTTTCAGTAATGGATAAATTACCATACTGAATAAATTTTGCATCTCTTTATTATCGTGAATATCCTTCCACAAGCTTTGTACTATGTTAATATATTGTTCAGGGTATTTTACTATCAATTTTGTAAAAATCAGATTGAATATATATTGGCCTGTTCTACCTTTTTGTTTATAAATAAATAAAAGAAAATCATCGTATTTATGTGGCTCTTTAATTATACCTTTACATAATTGTCTGGCTACAAAAGATACAATTTCATTAGACACTTCTCCATTAACTCGCTCTGGATAAGCATTGTATATAACTTCAAAGTCGTAATTTCCACTTGTTATATTCTGCAGAAATTCTTTACTATCCTTTTTTAATCGTTTGTTCCAATCATATGGAATTGATGACATTTAAGTGTCCTTTCTAAATTCATCTGATCACTGCAATTTTTCCTGTATTAAACTTATTTTCGTATTTTATAATAAAGAAATATATTCCAGATGCAACTGGCTTAGAAACACTATTTTTCAAATTCCAATCCCATCTTATACCAGTAGTTGCCTGTTCTCTTATTAATTGTCCACAAAAATCATAAATGTAAATTGTCTTTGTCTTGTCCGAAGGGAGGTTCTCAAATTTTACATTAGCTTTGCCAGCAATTACCGGATTAGGATACACTATGATGTGTTCTAAATCACTAATAGGCATTGTAAATCCTGCTTTATTTTTAACATTGGAAATTTCATTGCCAGTTAAATCATACACATTTGTAACTTCTATAAGATATTTTTCATTTGTTTTGATTAGTTCACTTGATAGATAAATGTTGACCTTGTCCTGTTTCCATCCAATAGAAGTGATCTTGATATACGCGGTTTGCTCAGGAAATAAAAGTTGATAATTATCTATCACTGTTGCTGAATCTTCCATTATAGTTTCGTTAAATGAGATTTCTATTTCCTTTTTATTGATAATTTTTGCAGATGTGATATACGGTCTTTCTGTATCTTGTTCATAATTGAATTCAACTGTTGTAGTATCCATTTTAGCACCATAAAATCCTTCAACATTTTCAATGTGGATTGTATACACACTATCTTCAGCAGTGAAAATCTTATCAAAAGTAGCTATTACACCTTTACTGTTTTGAGTAAATGAAGCAGATTTTGGAGATCCTATTCCTTTGTTAACTTTATAATTGCCAAATCTCAACCCAGTAGCATTTAATGGTGAGTCATACAAAATCAATATTCTATTAAGAGAAGTCATTTTTACACTTAACACACAAGGTGGATTAGAAGCTACAACAGATTCTTCTTTTGTTAAATAGCTTTCTATACTATCCTCTGACACTGCTGATACTTGATAATAATAAGTACTGTCAGGTTCAACATTTATATCATTATAAAAGATCTCATTTGTTTCATCATAAAAACTCATCACTTCATTTTGCAATCTGCGATAGATTTTGTATTTCAGCGCATCCTCTGTTTGCCGCCAAGAAAGATGAATTTTGCTATTATTAATTGGTCTGACTACAAAATCCTGTGGAGCAAGAAAATTATTGGGTATAATTCCATCATAATTGTAAAGAGAAAGATGTATCTCGCCATCACTTCCTTTCTGATTAAATACAATGTCTAGTATGCCATCATTATCTAAATCAGTTGCATAAGGACGATATGCTTTATATGATTCACCGACCCACAACATATTTATTGTCCCATTTTCAGTATTCATAACATACAAATCAGGTGCAGTTGTTACTATTAGCTCATCAATACCGTCATTATTAACATCAGCAACGAATACGCCATTTTTTGAAGCTACACCGGAAATTTCCAATGTTGCATAGAGTTCATACTGGTTATCACTGGTATTTTTAAAAAACATAAATACCCAGACCTGATTTTCTGTACGAAGAACATCCTCAGCATAACCACCAGCTACAAATTCGTCCTGACCATCCCCATCAAAATCACCAATTCCTAAATAATAACCATTAGGAACAGGTAAGCGATAATTCCATTGGTTTTTAAAGAGATTAGTATAATTATTGTCTACTTCAAAAACAATAATATCACCATCAATATCACCTGCTAATACATTCATTAAGCCATCTCTATCTAAATCTGCAGCTTGAATATTAGTTGATAATCTATTTTTTGCAACTGTATTAGTAGTGTCAATTAAAGAATGATAAGAAAAAGTTTTAGTAAATCCATAGCCATCCCTTTTATATATGTCAATAAATGAGAACATACTATCGGATTCAGAACAACAGATTAGCAAGTCTAATGTATCATTACCATTTACATCAGCAAACATACCGCCTAAAGCACCCTTTTTATGCCATATTTCATTATAACTTGAAGGGAATTGTCCAGGAGCAACAGCTTCATATACAAATATGGAATCAAGAATAGTGCCTAATATCTCATAACAACCATTTCCATCAGTATCAGCAATATCCCATACTTGAAAACGCGTATCCATTGTATCAACTAAAACCAATGAACTGCCATTCTTTTCCAAAAATTCTACTGTTCCAAAAAGCTGGTCACCAAACTTCATTAAAATCAATTCCTTTTTACCATTTCCATTTATATCATAACTGCTATGACAAAGAAAAGCATTGCTATATTCACATATCTTGGTATATCCATTTACAGGTATAGTGGAATTGTCCACAGTAAATATATTGTTAAAAAATAATGGATTTTCATTTTGTAATCCACACCGATTAGTCAAACGAATATAGCAAGATATATCTTCATCATAATTAAGTAATTCTGGTGGCAATATTAAAGTAGTAATAGAATCATAGTCCGTGCTTATGACTGTAAATGTATCTGTTAGCGATCCATAAAATTTTGCATTGACATTTACATTTTCATTCGCTTTAATATGAAGAAAATAATTATACTTATTAAAATTATATCTTTTTGAAATAGTAGGATTATTAGGCACATTTGCATCTAAATAAGGTGGTGTAATATCAATATAGACCTGCACAATATCCTGATAGGAAGAACCATCTTTATCCTGAACTGTTAATTTAATATAATATACATCATCTTTGAGTGAGGCAGGAATAACAAATTCTCCAAGTAAAGTATCAATTCTGCTTTCATAGTAATAGGTAGGATTTTTTGTATGCTTGATTATATCATACCATTCTCCATAAGTTGGGTCTGGCTCAGTAGTATAAGTAAGCGAGTATCGGAAGAAATTTGGACTAGTTGCAGTGCCAGTAATTGGGAATGATTCGGAAAATCCCTGATCAGTTCGAGGGTTTGTTATCTTTGCTATAGGATAATTTTCCATTTTTATCATTCGTTCTATATTAAGCAGGCCATTGCCATAATATATATCATAGCCTGGCTCTCCTAAGTCATCACAAGAACTATTGATAATACAACGAATCTGTGTATTAGTTAAATTCATATTTTTAGATAAGAGTAATGCAGCTGCTCCTGCTACACAAGGCGTAGCCATAGAAGTGCCACTCATATATTCGTAACTGTTATCAAGATAAGTGCTAATCACATTTATTCCTGGTGCAGTTAAATCTAAATTTTCACCATAACTGGAAAAATTCCAACAAAGCTGCTTATTTTCGCCTATTGCGGCAACTGACATTACATTACTTAAAGCTGCTGGATATAATAGTTTTGGTTTAGCTTCATTACCAGCAGAAGCAATAATTATGCATCCGAGTTCATTTGCATAATTACAAGCATCCTGAATAATTGGAGCATTGTGCTCATCGCCCCAGCTGATACTGATTACTTGTGCTCCATTATCAACAGCATAAATAATGCCAGCAGCTGCATCATCATCTTCCAAATATCCACCTCCAGATACACGAAAACCAGCACGCACAGCCATAACCTTGGAATACCAAGAAATACCTGTTACACCCCTTTCATTATTGGATACTGCACTAATAATTCCCATAATATGTGTCCCATGACCGTAATCGTCAATAGGGTCATTGTCTCTGACTAAGTAATCGCCAATACCAGCAATATCCGGAGCATCAGTAAAATCCCAGCCAATATAGTCGTCAATATAGCCATTATTATCATCATCTATTCCGTTATCAGGAATTTCATTTTCATTTATCCAGATATTATCCGCCAAATCTGGATGAGTATAATCAATTCCAGAGTCAATGACACCAATTACAACATGCTCAGAACCTTTTTCATAATCCCATGCTTGCTGTGCATTTATCATTGGCAATGCCCATTGAGATGCAAAATACGGGTCATCCGGAGTAACTGATAACATCTTGTTTATATAATTCGGCTGCACATATACAATGTCATCATTTTTAGTTGATATGTTCTGAATGGACTTGAAATCAATATTATTTTCGCAATATACAGAATAAATATAAAGATTTGATTTTTCAATGATTGATTCTATCTTTTTAATCTTTGATTTAGCCAAAGTATTATCTAAGTTTTTCACACCAGTTTGTAGATTGCTTTTGGTCTCTATCTTCTCTTCAAGACGAATAATGATCTCTTTTTTGCTATATTCTAATGCAAATAGAGAATGCAAATTTATAAGCAATATTATAGATAATAATCCTAATTTTTTCATTTGAGACCTCAATTATTTTTCTACTTATTTAACCGCAGAGAACGCAAAGCAGTCGCAGAGTCCGCAAAGATTTTTCTTTGCGTCTATACGGTGAATAGTTATAATTCTTTTTTCGTTTAATAATTCCGTATTATATAACAATACAGCTTTTATATCATCTTGTTCCAAATTCTGGATAGTCCTCTAATAAGTCCTCAACAGTAATACCATTGGACAATGCCATTAAAATTTGCTCTACTGTTATTCGTAATCCTCTAATAACTGGCTTTCCCAACATAACTCTTGGATTGGCTGTAATTCTATCTAATAAATTATTTTCAGTCATATATTTTTTTCCTATTTGTTTACTATACCTTGAAATTTATGTTAATCTTTGGCAGTTTTTGTTAGTTCTTCTAAGTGCAGTTTTACTAAAAATCATAAGATAAAGAGAACCGATGAGTAGCACCAATATCACTCTGGAATGGAACATACGCATAATCAAAATGATAACAATTTATCTTAAAGCCCAATCCAGCAGTAATATTCTCCTCATCATAATTGAACTTATATCCAATACGAGTGAATACTTTATCCTGAAAAACATACTGCAACCCACAGTTGACCTTGGCATTATCATCATCTACATATTTTATAACATCTGTGGCAATATGTAAATTCAGAAATGAAAATGGTAATTGATAGCCAACCCCGAATTTATAAGCTATTGGCAAATCAATCTTTTCTTTTGCCATTTTGGAAGTAGTGCCTAAATTTTGCACAACTGCTGATAAATTCAATCCATTAAGCATTGTGCGATAGATAATTCCCAAATCTACAGCCATTCCATAAGATGTCTCAATATGGATTTTTTCAAATAGCCCTTTTACATTCACACCACAGTATAAATTAGGAAGTGTTCGTAAAGAGAAATTGATGTTACCTATAATATCAGTAGGATTGAATTCACCTATTAGATTGCCTTGGCTATTCCTTCTATCAATTTTGCCGTAATTTAAGTAAGTAATACCACCACCTAAACTATATTTTCCTTTATTTACCATTAAGGAGATATGTTCAATTCTAGTATCAAAAATCCATTCATTATGCGTGAAGTGGACATTTGATCTATCGCTGAAATTAGTTGCAGCTGGATTATACCACATAATAGATGCATCGCCAGCTTGAGCTGATACTGCACTGCCTTTTGAAACATTATCCGCACCAATATCTACTTTCAAAAGTTGGAATCCATATTCTCCTGCGCTGGAATCAACTTTATCAGCAAATAATGGCATTGTAATTATTATCATTGTCAGGATAAAACCTGTTATTTTCATTAACGCTCCTTTTTCCACTACTCACCCAACTAGAACTCCAGAGAACCCGAGCCGGGCTTTTTATTCTTGTGTCTTACAACAATCAAGTTCTCCAATAAATATGAGATAATAAGTTTTTTAGTTGCAATTTACTGACTCGCCAGCTAAAGCCAGCACTCGCTGTCGGATATCATCAGAAATCCACATACCAGCATCTTCAAGACGATTGATGAGAGGACTAATACTTTCAGTTAATTCTTGAGATTTCGCTTCAAGTAAAACTTTGAGTGTTCCCCAAACATTCAAACCAGCAGCTTGAGCAATCCGTCGAGCCAAAGCATCATCTAACAGAACAACTCGTTCTGGATTTTCCAGTGCCAGTGCCATAACTGCAAGTTCCCCCGCTCCCAAGTCCAATGTAAGCCATTCAGATGGTATGTATCTTGGTTCAACTATTTGAAGCCAAGCATAATCACGCATATTTGGAACATCATAGCCTTTCTGCTGACCTTGTTGTAGTTCAAGCACTACCGCATTTGGAACCCATATCTCGCTGAATAACCTGGGAAGCCACTTCAATACTCCAATACGATACAAGTAAAGTAAAGGGGATGTATTGCTAATGGCGTCAAGCATAATCGTTCTCCAAGTCATTTAACTCGGCTTCAAAGGGAAAAACCTTGTAGCGTCCAAGTTCCAATAGGAACTCCACTCGCGACATACCAGCAAGTTCAGCAGCCCGACCAGAGGAAAGACGACCTAACTCATATAGCTTGACAGCAGCTAAAATGCGTAACTCACGAGCAAAAGTGCTTTCATCTGTCTTTTCTGCCAGAAATATCTTTTCTGGCACATTTATTATAATTCGTCGTGTAATCATAATTTCTAATCTATAATTCTGGATTTGTAATTTTTAATTAAATCCGCGTCAATTCGTTAAGTTTGTATGAGTTCGCTATAAATATATCCTATCTCTCAATTGCTAATTTTAAAACCTTTATTTCATCCCTTGCTTTTAATTGCACAAAATACACGCCACTTGTTAAATCCTTTATATCAAGGTTCAACCTTGTCCTATTATTCACATTTTTATAACATTTGATATTCTCAACTTTCTTTATAAGATTGCCTGCAATGTCAAATATTTTCACAGACACATTCGCATCTTTTGTTACTAATATATTGAAATGAATCTCATATCCACTTAACTGACATAACGGATTTGGATAGAGATATACTTGTCCATCTACAAAAATATTTTCACCCCAATTTGGCTCTGATGGCTCTGGTGATGTGTAAGCTGCTGTCCTTTCTACATTGCCATATTGAGTGGGCCAAATCAAATTATCTTCGTAAAATGGATTATCAGAAACATAGCGATATACATAACCATCATCAGCATTGAAATATATCTCTGTATATCCGTTATGGTCTAAATCTGCAAAAGTGGGTGTAGCAATAATATTTCTTGGAAATGACAAAGGAAATGGCTCCATTATACTAAAATCACTTTCGTAAGGAAATGGCTTATTCCTGTTAAAATCTATATCATACATAACAATCCGTGAGTGAGACATAGCTACACAGATCTCTAATTTCCCATCATTATCAAAGTCAAGACAGGTTGGCTCAGAGAAAATCTGTGATGTATCAGGATTGCTTATCTCTTGCTGGGATATACTCAAAAATTCGCCAGTATAATCTATTACATAGACATTATTCGCACTTGTGAATATTAAATCCAGAAAGCCATTATTATCCAAATCCCCAACTGCTGGTGTGGAAACTGCAACAGTATCCAGACATATCGGAAAATTCTCTAATAAACTGCCATCATTTTTAAAGATATAGACATCACTATTGATAGTAACACAGTTTATCTCATCTTGATTGTCATTGTTCACATCTGCCAAAACCATTCCTTTTGGATTTTCAATCTGTGTTAATTCATTAACATCCTTTGTGCAAATATTAATTTTATAGATTGTATCTTCTGTCGCACAATACAACAATGAATCTTTATATGCTAAATTACAAGTGATAGAGTCCGATAGAACAAAGCTGTCAACAACTGAGCATTGCCAATTATTTTTATCAATTTTTCCATATAGATAGATAATTCCACTATTATCTGAATTTCGGGAAGTTATATAATTTATTGTATCATTCGTTCCTTCAATACATATCTGCGGATTTACAACTATTACTTGACTTGCAGGATTATCAAAAATATCTAAATATTTTAGTGAGAAATTATCATAACTTGTTGCATAAAAGGCATAAAATCCAGAATTGGAAACACCAACAATAATCTTATTTACACTATCAAAAGATGGAACATACTTAATATTAGTATTACTACTTAAATAAGACCCTAATAATTCAAATGTGTCATCTATAACATGTTGAATAACATAAAAGCATGCATCAGGTAGAACGGAAATCATCTCTTTTTTTCCATCATCATTAATATCCTCAATAATTATCGGAAAAGGATTTTTACCAGAATATATTCCATTTTGTAGATACCAGATATAGCTTAATGAAAAATACATAACACTATCACTTATGGATATATTATGAATATCAATATTACTTTTGCCATAATAGCTATCAGAATTAGGTCTGGATTCGCTATTGAA
>Ga0164318_10003933_pt1 | contig 14155 bp, 11 predicted proteins | sample GuaBasSedimGuay9_FD_113734 | JGI IMG/M metagenome (GOLD analysis project Ga0164318, IMG submission 113734) | Subseafloor sediment microbial communities from Guaymas Basin, Gulf of California, Mexico - Guay9, Core 4571-4, 0-3 cm | ecosystem: Environmental > Aquatic > Marine > Hydrothermal vents...
TCCGGTAGTATGGATCCTGGAATACCTATTGCACCTAAAAGTTCTTTGTCCCACTCAAGAGAGTAGATATCCATCATCATGGTCCGGCTGGCATTGGAAACATCTGTAATGTGGGATCCGTTCTTGGGCCCACCGGTCAGCCACCAGATAATCCATGTTTCAATTGTTCCAAACAGAACATTACCGGAAAAAACATCTTGTTTTACTTCAGGGATATTGTCAAACACCCATTTGACTTTCGGCCCTGAAAAATAGGTTGCCACGGGCAGTCCTGTTTTTTGAGTGAAAAAGTCCTCTCCAGCCTCTGAAACAAGATTTTTGCAGATATCATCTGTTCTTGTGCATTGCCAGACAATGGCATTATAATAGGGTTTTCCTGTTTCACGGTTCCAGACGATGCTGGTCTCTCTCTGGTTGGTGATGCCGATCGAATCAATGGACGCTACAGAAACGGAAGGTTTATCCATCACTTCTTTAATGACTGAACACGTGTTTTTCCATATTTCAAGCGGGTCATGTTCCACCCACCCCGGTTTTGGAAAAATCTGTTTGTGCTCTTTTTGTGCAGAAGCGAAAATATTTCCCTTTTTATCAAAAAGAATAAATCTGTTGCTGGTCGTCCCAAGATCTATTGACCCGACATAGTTTGACATAATTTTGCCTCCGGATGCTTTTAAAGCCATAATCTTTAAAACGTCTATCAAGCTTGATATGAAACCATATCATTTAAATTTTGTTCTTTAAACAGATAAATAAATATTTTTTTATCACTATAAAGACGTTTTTATATTATATACCAAACGAAAAGACATTTTCATTTGGTATTCGTTTTTTTCACTTGCGCAAGTTTTTAAACCATGTTATTTGGTTTTAAAGATAAAATAAAGGGTTTTTTTATGAATAAAACCATGGAAACAGACGTATTGATTATCGGTGGCGGTGTAACCGGAACCGGAATCGCCAGAGATCTTTCTCTTCGTGGCCTCAACTGCATAGTGATTGATAAATCCGACTTAAATGCCGGGGCTTCAGGTGGAAACCATGGTCTTTTACACAGTGGTGCAAGATATGTAGGATCAGATCCAGAGGCAGCAGCTGAATGTAAAGACGAGCTGGAAATTTCAAAAAAAAATGTCGGGCATTGTATTGAAGATACAGGGGGCCTGTTTGTTGCTGTAAAGGGTGATGATGAAAAGTATATCGCTGATTTTCCAGGTATGTGCAAAACGTCAGGTGTTTATTGTAAAAAAATTGACGTGAGCGCTGCCAAAGAAATGGAGCCGGCGTTATCAGATGATATGATAGCGGCTTATGAAGTCAATGATGCTTCAATCAATCCGTTTAAACTTTCCATAGAAAATATGAATGATGCTGTTTTACGGGGCAGTCAATTTTTAAGTTTCAGCAAGGTTGTTCAATTTAAAATAGTAAACAATTGTATTGAAGATGTCAGTGTTATTAACCAGATGAATGGTAAAACGATTCGAATAAAAGCCAGGACCTATGTCAATGCCTCGGGTGCATGGGCTGCCATAGTTGCAGCCATGGCCGGTCTCACGATTAACATGGTCCTTTCCAAAGGCACGCTTCTGGTAACCAGTAAAAGAATGACAAAAAGGGTTATAAACCGCTTACGAAAAGCCACAGATGGAGACATACTGGTCCCCGGCGGGGTGGTATCCATTCTCGGAACAACATCTGTCCGCGTTGAATCTCCTGATAATATTTATCCGACTATCAATGAAGTTGATCAGATTATCAGTGAGGGAGAAAAAATCATCCCTGCGCTTAAAACCTGCAGATATATCAGGGCATATTCAGGAGCCAGGCCGCTTGTCAGTGAAGGAGCCAGTGAAGATGACAGAACTGTGAGCAGAGGATTTACCCTGCGCGATCATAAAGAGGACGGGCTTGATAATTTTATCACTATCACCGGCGGAAAGCTGTCCACTTACCGTCTGATGGCAGAAAAAGCATCTGATCTTGTTTGCTGGAAACATTCAATATTTTCAAAATGCCTGACAAAAGAAATTGCCTTGCCATCGACAAAAAGCGGTGAATGGTCGGAACCCGGCGTACGGATAAATGAACCATTTAAATCTGCAAAGCAGAATGACCCCATTTTGTGCGAGTGCGAAATGGTACCGCAAAGTGCAATTGATACCGTTATTAATTCAATCCAGGAGACCCAGGGCAGGCCGGATTTGATATCTGTAGGACTCAGAACCAGGATAGGAAAAGGTCCTTGTCAGGGAACATTCTGTAGCTTAAGAATTCTTTCCCATATGGTTGACAGCGATGTGATCCGTGACCATTCAGATATTAAGGGCCTGAAACATTTTTTAAATGAAAGATGGAAAGGTGAACAGTCTCTTTTGTGGGATCAGGCACTTGTTCAATCATCACTTAAGGAAATGATTCATTCCGGGTTGTTCGGGTTGGAACTTGCCGGGAACCCTGGTTTAATAGAGTAATATTTATGAAAACTCAAAAAAATATGGATTGTGATATCCTTGTGATTGGTGCCGGTTTGGCCGGTATGACAGCCGCTGCCCGCGCATCAGATCTTGGGTTAAAAACGATTCAAATCGGAAACTCATCCGTGCTTATTTTTGCAAGCGGGTTATTTGATTTGTTAGGAGTTTACCCGATAGATTCAGGAAGAACCCTTACAAATCCATATCCTGCAATTAAAAAATTACAAAATGATTACCCTTGCCACCCCTATTCAAAAGTAAGTGAAACCCAGATCAATGAGGGCTTTCAATTTGTGATGGACTTTTTAAATTCGGCTGCTCTTAAATATCATTTACCTGACTCAATGAATAAAAATCAAACAAATAACAATCGGGTAAATAAGAAAATTTTGACCTCTGTGGGTACATTAAAACCAACCTATATGGTTCCTGAAACCTTTTCAAAAGGGTGCGATATTCACAAAGAGCAGAAAAATCTTTTAATAGTCGACTTTAAAGGATTAAAGGGATTTTCCGCCAAACAGGCGGCAGCAGGCTTAGGAATGAAAAAAGGTGAAGTTTACACCTTAAGTATTGATAGTCCAGAAGGCACAGGTGATTTAAACCCGGTTCCTCTGGCTAAATTATTTGAAAGCAAAGCGTTCATTCAAAAATTTTCAGATAAAATCCTTAGTTTTTCAGATAAGGTAGACATGGTTGGGATGCCAGCCGTATGCGGTATTCATAACAGTCTTGAAATTGTTAAAGAACTTGAAACAAAGTTTGGGGTGGATGTTTTTGAAATACCGGGTATGCCGCCATCCATACCTGGGCTGAGATTGAAAAATGCATTTGAGAAAAGTTTGTCAAAATCTAATGTCACATTTTTAAGCAATTCAAAAGTTGTTTTTGACGCCATGGATCAAGACCATTTTATCCTCACAGCCATGAATGATAATTTTGAAACCAGAATAAGAGCTCAATGTGTTATTCTTGCCTCTGGCAGGTTTCCGGGGGGAGGACTTTTCGCTAAAAGAAAAATTATTCTTGAAACTATTTTCAATCTTCCGGTTTTTCAGCCAAAAACCCGGCACCAGTGGCATCAGTTGAATTTTTTCGATCCAAAAGGACATATGATTAACCAGGCAGGGCTTGAAACCGATGACACGTTCAGGCCCCTGGATAAAACAGGAAGCCCGGTCTTTGAAAATTTATATGCAGCCGGCTCAATTTTAGCCCATAATGACTGGGTCAGGCTAAAGTCCGGGGCAGGCGTTTCACTTATATCGGCGTATACAGCGGTTAACAGCTTTTATAAAAAAACCATTTTAAATGAGAAATAAATGTTTCAGACTGCACTCTATACGGCCATAAGCTTATCGATTTTAGGATTGCTGTATCAAGTTTTTTGTTTTGTCAGAAAAAACAATGCTTTTGAAGGGGGAAAAAAGTCTGCCTATGGGCACAACAGCAAGGGCTTTTTTTTAAACACCCTTTTTCAGGTAAAACTGTTCAACGCGGGAAAAGCAAGGTGGTTGATTCATTTTCTGGTCGTTTCAGGATTTTTATATCTTTTGATCATCCATGCACTGGATGATGTAATATCTTTTCACTGGTTTGAATATTATCAACCACCCTTGGATCCGTTTCAATTTTTAAGAAATCTGGCCGGTTTTTTTGTTTTGGTCGGAGGTTTTGGTTTTCTGTTCAGGCGGGTTATTTTTTTTAAGACCCTTCAGGAAAGAAAAATTCTTTTAAAAGGCCTTTTTTCAATTCTGTTGATCTTAATGTTGGTTTTATCTGGTTTTTTACTGGAGTCTGTTAAAATACTTTCCGAGCCTGTGTTTACCCAAATGGTTGAAGAATATTCCGACATAGACGTGGGCGAAGATCTTGAAGACCTTAAGGTCTACTGGGAAATGCAATATCATACGGTTTTTAATGAAACTCTGGTGGTTAGCCCGGAGAAATTTGAGAACGGGAAAATTCTAAGTGAATCTTTTTGTATTGACTGCCACTCTCCGATAAAATCAGCATTCATATCGACAGCCATGGCGAAAGGCTTTAAAAAAACAGGCGTCTGGCTGAACCAGCACCGGGTGGACAATTTTTTATACTATATTCATTATTTTCTTGCGCTTTTGATTCTCGTGAGTCTACCCTTTTCAAGGCTTTTTCATATGTTTCTCATACCCGTTGCAAGTTTGGGAGAAAATTTACAAAAGGAACACTTTGATTCAAATCAGGGATTTGTAAATACTGCAACCCTGTATGCCTGCACAAATTGCGGCTTTTGCTCGGACGTCTGCAGTGTTTACCCCAATTTCCTTGTTACTGAAAATATTGATATTCTTCCCCATTCAAAGATTGAATCTTTTAAACACCTGCTAAATCATACGCCTGATAAACCCGAAGTGCTGTTTCGGCTTCAATCCGGCAATGCCGATTGTACTTATTGCCACAATTGTACGGATATTTGCCCATCCGGGATTGATCTTCAAAATTTATGGGCCACACTCAATCAACAACTTGCTTTAAAAGGATACCCGGATAATTATACCTTCATTCGTAATAAGTCGTTGAAAGAATGGGTTGAACTCGCACCTGAAGATGAAAAAGTCTGGTCAACCCAAAAAGTGACAACACAACTTGCCGATGATGTGAGTTCTTTTGAAAACTGTGTTCAATGTACCATATGCACCAATGTCTGTCCGGTTGTTGAACATGATGGTGTTGACAACGAAATGACTCCTCAGCAAATTATGAATTTGTTAAGACTCGGTAAAAAACATCTGGCAACCGGTACGAGAATGGTAGGAAATTGCTTGACCTGCTTTTCATGTCAGGAATACTGTCCCCAGGGGATAAAGGTTGCAGACATCATGTTGGAATTGAGAAACAATGCACATGTGAGGGCAGATACAATGAAACTTGAAAACCTAACAAACAAGAGGGATGATAAATGAGACTTGCCTATTTTCCCGGTTGTAAAATCCCTTTCTATCTTGAAGAATATGGACGCTCCTTTGAGGCGGTGATGGGAAAATTAGGGGTTGAGCTTGTAAGCTTACCGTTTAATTGCTGTGGATATCCTTCAAGAAACAAAAGCTTAGAGATTTCAGTCTTATCTTCCATTCGTAATCTTGCCCTTGCGGAAAAACACGGTCTTGACGTCATTACGCCCTGCAAATGCTGCTTTGGCCAGTTCAAGCAGGCAGTTTACTGGTGGAACAATCACACAAAGCTTAAAGTCAAAATTGATGCGCTGTTAAAAAAGGAAGGTCTTGCATGGAAGGGAAAAACGCAAATCAAACATTTGCTTTCTTTTTTACATGACGATACAGGGCTTGAAAAATTGAAACAACAAATGACCAGACAATTGCCCAACCATAAAATAGCAGTTCAATATGGGTGTCACGTATTAAGGCCATTTTCAATCACAGGATTTGATAATCCATATGCCCCACAAATTTTTGAAGCCTTAGTAAACATGACAGGATTGAAAACGGTTGAATGGTCAAAAAGCACCGAGTGTTGCGGGAATCCGATTTATGAGACAAATAAAAAATTGTCCTTAAAAATTCTTCTCGCTAAATTAAGATCAGCGGCTGATTCAGGAGCCGCTTACATCTGCAATGCCTGTACCCATTGCCAGATACAATACAATTATATGGAAATGGAACAAGAATCAGAAAAGTTTAACATCACTCCGGTCCTGTTTACACAGCTTCTTGGAATAGCCATGGGTTTGAGCAAAAAAGAATTGGGAATAAAAGACAACCAGCTCTTGAATTTATAATACTTAAAATCCCCTTCCAGGCAATAAGCCAATTGAATATTAGATATTGTCATGAAAAAAGCAACGCGGCGAAAGCTTTAATTGACTAACCCATGAATTTAATTTATTCTATGAATATTCTACAGTGATAAATTCTTTGTCTTAGATTTTTTAAAAAAAAGGAGGTTATCATGAGTAAGTCAATTCATCAAATAATCAATGAGCAGGTCAAAAGATGGGAAATGGAAAAAAAAGAAGATAGGTCCATTCCAGAGTCCGTTAATATTGTGACCATCTCCAGGGAATCCGGTAGCCGGGGATATGAGGTTGCAAAGCAATTTTGCCGGGAAACAGGGTTTGATCTATTTCATAACAAAATTCTTGAGGCCATGGTTGAGGCATCAAAGACCAGCCGGGTTCTTTTAGAGACGCTGGATGAGAGAGGAATGAATATTGTTGATGATATCGTATCGAATTTTGTAAATGAGCACCATTTGTGGCCGGACGACTATTCAAAACTCCTGTTTAAGATACTGACCACTATCTCAAAGCATGGAAATGCCGTTATTCTGGGAAGAGGTGCCAATTGTGTTCTGCACAAACAAAATGTGCTCAGGGTGAGAATCGTTTCTCCCCTGACTAGCAGGCGTGATTATATACAGAAAAGCCTTGATCTAAATATTGATGACGCACAAAAACATATTGTCCGTACAGATGCCGATAGAATTGCTTTTGTAAAACGATATTTTAATTCTGATGCAACAGACCCTTCCCATTATGACTTGATTTTAAATACCGGTACCCTGTCCGTTGAAAAGGCGGTACAGATCATAACATGTGCCATCAGTTAAAATTAATCTGCTATTGTATCCATGGCCTTTTTCATCTGACGAACTGCCTGTCTTAAGCGTTCCTCATTTTCCACAAGGGCAAGACGCACGAAGCCTTCTCCTTCTTCACTGAACCCTGTTCCAGGGGCCACCGCCACATTCGCCCTGTTCATCATTTCAATGGCAAACTGCATGGCGCCCATTTTATTGAAGGGTTCCGGGATTTTTGCCCAGACAAACATACCGGCTTTGGGTTTTTGAATCTCCCATCCGGTTCGTTCAAGACCGTTGCACAGAACATCTCTTCTATCCTGGTATATGTTTGCCAGTTCAGGAATTGTTTCATCACAGTCTCGCAATGCAATAATGCCGGCGACCTGGATGGCAGAAAAGATACCATAATCAAAATAGCCTTTAATGTTTCCCAGTGCCTGGACAATTTGAGAGTTGCCCACACAATATCCGATTCTCCATCCGGCCATGTTATAGGATTTTGAAAAGGATCCAAATTCTACGCCAACATCCTTTGCACCCGCTACTTCAAGGAAACTTGGGGCTTCATATCCATCAAATGTTATTTTTGAATAGGCAAAGTCATTGATGACCATAAATTTAAAGCGTTTGGCAAGCTTGACTATTTCTTTGAAAAATTCCCTGTTTATCACAACCCCTGTAGGGTTATGGGGATAATTGAGCATCAGGACCTTAGGTTTAGGAAAACAGGATTCACAAATATTGATGATGCGGTCAAGGAAGCCTTTTTCAGGTTCTATGGGTATTTTCATGACATTGGCTCCGGCAATGACAGCGGCATAGATATGAACCGGAAATGCAGGGGCTGGTACAAGCACGGAATCTCCCGGGCCCATGATGGCCAGGCATAAATGGGATATCCCTTCTTTTGAACCAATGGTGAAATAGGTTTCTTTTTCAGCATCAAGATCAATATTGTAATGTCGTTTGTAATATTTTGAGATTTCAATTTTTAAATGCGGCATACCGGAGCTTTCCGGATATCGGTGTGATTTGGGATCTTTTGCCACTTCAACCAGCTTTTCAATCACTGCATTGGGTGTGGGATCCATAGGATTTCCCATACCAAGATCAATGACATCATCCCCTTTGCGTCTTTTATCCATTTTCATCTTGTTGATCATTCCAAATAAATAAGGGGGCAACTGATCCATACGGCTTGCAAAACGAACAATATTGTTTTCTTTCAAAACAAAACTCCTTTGTGAACTTTATACCTTGTAATTGTGAAAGACAGAACCATATCAGATTTTTAAACCTTAGGACAATAAAAAAATATCCTCCCATCATTTCAGGGTATCAAAAGGATATGAATCCTTGAAAAAAGTTGCAAAAATTACGGAAAAGATGGTATTTAATCAGACCATGAATAATGGTAACGACCCTTAACTTAACAGGTAATATTTAATGAAACCACAGGAAATAGAAAATTTAAGCTTTAAGATAATTGAACAGGAAGCAGGAGATCACACTTTCAGCGATGATCAATGGCCCATTGTTAGACGAATGATTCATACCTCCGCAGATTTTGAATATATGAAAACGATTCGATTTAATTTAGATGCCGTTCAAAAGGGGATTTGTGCTATTCAAAATGGCTGCCGGATATTCACGGACACCAATATGGCCCGGGTGGGAATCCGGAAAAAAGAGATTCAAGAATTCGGCGGAAATATCAGCTGCCTTATTGCAGACCCGGCAGTGGCAAAAAAGGCAAAAAAAGAAGGAACCACAAGAGCCCTTGCAGCAGTGGATATGGCCTGTGACCGGATGAACGATGGGGTTTATGTGGTGGGAAATGCCCCCACTGCTCTTTTAAGATTGATTGAATTGATAAAGGATAAAAAAGCAAACCCCGCGTTAATTATTGGATTTCCGGTTGGGTTTGTGAATGCAGCAGAATCCAAGGATGAGTTGATGGCCCTTGATGTTCCCTATATTACGAACCAAGGAAGAAAAGGTGGATCTAATATTGCGGCAAGCATTGTGAATGCTCTGGCTATTATGGCAGTTGAGTCTAAATAGTGCCGATAAAAAAACCGCCAATTTTTCGGTCAGGCACTAAATAAATACGGGAGGTAATTATCAAGGGGTTTGTCATTGCTGCCACGGGTAGTGGAACAGGGAAAACTACTATCAGCCTGGCTATCTTGTCCTATCTTGCTGACCAGGGCGTTAAAGTGGCCCCTTTTAAAGTGGGCCCGGATTTTATCGATCCCGGACATCACACCCAAATTGCAGGAAAAACAAGCTTTAACCTGGATTCATGGATGCTTTCCAGGGACTATAATATCCGGATTTTTAACGAGAAAACATTAGATTCAGATATTGCCGTGGTTGAGGGGGTTATGGGGCTTTTTGACGGGTATGATGGTCTGTCAGAAGCGGGATCTACAGCCCAGATGGCCAAATGGCTGAACTTGCCTGTTGTATTGATTGTCAGTGCCAAAGGAAAGGCCAGGAGCGCAGCAGCTATTGTACAGGGGTTTGAAAATTTTGATAAGGATTTAAAAATTGCCGGGGTTATTTTTAGTAAAACAGGAAGCCTGCGTCACTATGAATATTTGAAAAAGGCAGTTGAACAAAGCTGTAGAACAAAATGTCTTGGTTTTATGCCGAAAAACGATAATATTGTCATGCCGGAAAGGCACTTAGGGCTTGTCACGGCTGAAGAGCTTACTATAGAAAAAGAGGTTCTTTCAACGCTTACCTCAATGGTCAGGGACCATATTGATATAGAGGGCTTGATCAATGGCCTTGATGCTTTTGAAGCTTTTAAAAACAGGGACGTTGCAAGAGAAAAAATTTTCGATGACCAAGGCCCGACCATTGCGGTTGCACGAGATAAGGCCTTTTGTTTTTATTACCAGGATAATATCGATATATTAAAAAAATTTGGGGCAAAAATAGTTGAATTTTCACCTTTAAAAGATGACAGGCTTCCCCAAAACATTGCCGGGATCTATTTTGGCGGGGGATACCCGGAAGTGTTTGCCAAAAAATTGTCTGAAAAAACAGAACTTTTACAGGAAATTAAAAAAAACAGTCTTTTGGGGATGCCCATTTACGGGGAGTGCGGTGGATTCATGTTCCTATGCAACACACTATCCGGCATGGATGAAATCCGAAAATACCCCATGTCCGGTTGTTTTGATTTTAACATTCAAATGTCAAAGCGCCTTCGATCCCTGGGGTACAGGGAAATCACTTTAAAACAAGATACCATTATCGGGAAAAAAGGAGATGTGTTAAGGGGACATGAATTTCATTATTCTTCTCTCAAAGATCAAAACCAGGAAAGTCAAAATCAGAAAAAGCAAGATCGGGAGAATCAACAATTGGGACATCCTGGCGTATATCAGGTGACCTCACGGGCAGGACAGAATATTTCTCTCAAAGGCTATCAGGTATCCAACACCCTGGGCAGCTATCTTCACATCCATTTTGGAAGCAACGAAGGCTGTGCAAAGCATTTTGTAGAGACCTGCAAAGGATTTAAGGATAAACAAAATAAAAATGTCATCTAAGAGACTCAAAAAAGGATTTACAACCGGTTCGGCAGCAGCAGCAGCTGTTAAAGCGGCCCTGCTCTCTTATTTTTCTGAAGTCCCCAAAACGGTTGAGATTCGGTTTTTGACCAATGAAAAAAAAAAAATAGAGATTAAAACGGTAAAAAAAATTGCAGAAAATCAATATGAAGCGATTGTTGTTAAAGATGCGGGGGATGACCCGGATATTACTCATAAAGCGCAGATAGGGGCCAGGGTAACACTGTCTGATTCAAATGAGTCTGTGATAACTATTTTCGGTGGAAAAGGAGTTGGAATAATAACAAAACCAGGCCTTGAACTACCAGTGGGAGAGCCTGCCATTAATCCCGGGCCCAGGAAAATGATCCAAAACTCAGTTGAAGAGGTGTTTACCCGGTTTAACATTCAAGATAAACAGGTGGACATTGAAATTTTTGTTCCAAAAGGTGAAATACTGGCCAGAAAAACCTTGAATGCCCGGTTGGGAATTCTTGGTGGGATATCTATTTTAGGTACCACCGGCATTGTCACCCCCATGTCCCATGATGCCTATATTGCCACCATTAAATCAAGTATTTCTGTGGCAGCGGCCAAAGACATGGATACGCTTGTGTTTACGACAGGCAGACGAAGTGAGCGCTTTGCCATGGAGAAATTTAAAACTTTGGAAGAAGAGGCCTTTATCCAGACCGGAGATTTTTTTAAGGCCTCCCTTGATATGGCAGTGTTGCAGCCCAAAATTCAAACCATCATTTTTACGATATTTTTCGGCAAGGCTGTAAAGATGGCCCTGGGATTTGAGCATACCCATGCGGCAAAGTCGGAACTGACCTTAAAAAAATTGTCCGAATGGGCAAGACAAACAACCGGCAACCGGGATCTTGAAACACAGATTGCCAGTGCCAACACCGCCCGTCATGCATTCTCATTTATCTATCCTGAATACCCGGAACTGATCAGTCATGTCGGCAAAAAAATTAAGAAGAATGCACGTGGGTTTTCACAAAACAAACTTGACATCAGGGTTATCATTCTTGATTTTGACGGAACCGTTGCCTTTGATTCAACATCATCTATAGAGAGATAGACTATGAGCCTTTTTATTGTTCTACCTGTTATTTTTGGTTCCTCTTTAATTCTTACCATGATCGGGCTTGGTGGAGGATTGATTTTTTCTCCTTTTTTCGTCCTGATTGGCTTCCCCATCTCCACAGCAGTGGCAGCATCTCTTTTTTTGAACGGAATTGCTGCGCTTTCCGCCCTTATTGTCTATATGCAAAAAAAAATGGTGAATTACTCTGTGTCCATACCCTTGGTTGTAACGTCTCTTTTAGGCGCACCAATGGGAGCGTTGATGACCCAAAAAGTCAACACGCAGATTTTTGTTATTATCCTGGCTCTGGTTCTTTTGCTGGCAGCTTTGCGGATGTTATTTTCCAAAAAAGTTCAAAGCCAGGGAGAAAAAGTGAGCTGGCAGGTGAGAGTCCTCGGCGGTGGTGTGATTGGCTTGATCATCGGATTTATGGGCGGTCTCTTAGGAATCGGTGGCGGTGTTTTTATCGTACCGTTGCTGATATATCTGATCAAGGTGCCGACCAAGGTTGCTGCAGCCTCTTCTATTTTTATAGTCTGTTTTTCATCTTTTTCAGGATTTGCGGCCCATGCTGCAACCGCCCCTCTTGACTGGAAATTTATCATTCTGGCCTCCATCTGCTCTTTTGCCGGAGGACAGATCGGTTCGAGGATCATGGCGGAAAAACTTAAAGGGAAAACCATTCGAGTCCTTTTTGGTATTATTCTGTTGTTCATGTGCGCAAAGCTTTTACACAAAGCATTTCTATGATACCTAACATAATGCTGCATAGAAAATTGAACCATTTTTATTGAACGCACACCAAAAAGGAAAGGTCTTTTGACAACACAATACCGGTTTAATCGCCAGGAGTTTGCCGGGTCCTTAGGGGATCTTGGAACCATTTTACCCATTGCCATTGGAATGATTCTGGTTAACGGACTCAATCCTTCCGGTCTGTTTTTATCTGTGGGCCTGTTTTATATTTTAACAGGCATCTATTATGGTGTCACCGTTTCCGTACAGCCCATGAAAGTCATCGGCGCCTATGCCATTGCAACGGCCATGAGTTCGGGTCAGGTTTTAGCAGCCGGACTTTTAATGGGAATGGTTCTGCTGGTGCTGGGTTTAACCGGTGCCATCGATATCATTGGAAAATATACGCCTAAATCAGTCACAAGAGGTGTTCAGCTTTCAACAGGAACCCTTTTAATGGCCCAGGGGGTGAAGCTGATGATCGGTACGTCCAAGCTCCAGCTCTTTCATAAAATGACAGAGCCATATCTGAGTGTTCAATCTTTAGGCCCAATACCCATTGGTATTTTTATCGGCATTGCAGGAGCACTATTAACCTTGTTTTTACTGGATAATAAAAAAATGCCTGCAGGCCTTGTAGTTGTGATACTTGGCCTTTTTATCGGGCTGATACTGGGTACAAAAGAGGGGTTTGATAAAATTAGTTTTGGATTTTATCTTCCCCAATGGCTTCCTTTGGGATTTCCTGTAAAAACAGATTTCACCTTTGCGCTGTTTGCGCTTGTCCTGCCACAATTGCCCATGACGGTGGGAAATGCCGTCATCGCCAATGCCGATCTTTCCAAAGAATATTTTGGAGAAAAATCAAAAAAGGTCACTTATAGAGGACTGAGCATTACCATGGCACTGGGTTGTATTTTAAGCTTTTTTCTCGGCGGCATGCCGTTGTGTCATGGTGCCGGAGGTCTTGCAGCCCATTATCGCTTTGGCGCCCGGACAGCCGGCTCAAATTTTATGATTGGTATACTGTTTGTTCTTCTGGTCCTTTCCCTTGGATCAGGAATCCTGGCCGTCATTTATCTCATACCCATGGCAATCCTGGGTGTTTTGTTGATTTTTGCCGGCAGCCAGCTTGCCTTGACTATCCAGGATATTTTTCACCGAAAGGACCTTTTTGTAGTGGTCGTGATTTTAGGGATTACCCTGGCAACAAATTTAGGGTTCGGGGTTATGGCAGGGTTTGGTCTTGCATATCTCTTGAAATCAGAAAAAGTGAAGATTTAATTAAAAAATTTGAGACAATTGATGTTCAACAACTATTCAGCTGGAGTTTGAGTTGCAGAATAATGACATGACCGTTAAGGCTGCTGCCCTGACTGTTTTTATATGTATTCTTTTTGGCGCCAATCCCGTGGCCATAAAATTTTGTCTTACAGGAATCGGTTCGTTCACTGCAGCGGGAATCCGATTCACTATTGCGGCTGTTGTAATTTTTATCTGGGCAAGGCTTAAAAAAATACCGTTAAAACTCAACCAGAAACAATTGGGCCAGATGTCAATTGTTTCTGCTATTTTTGTTGTGCAGCTCTCTTGCTTTTATCTGGGTCTCAGCAAAACCACTGCTTCCCACGGGGCCTTGATAGCAAATGTGCTGCCGTTTTTTGTATTGATTCTGGCCCATTTTTTTATCCCCGGCGACA
>Ga0164318_10003934_pt1 | contig 14154 bp, 15 predicted proteins | sample GuaBasSedimGuay9_FD_113734 | JGI IMG/M metagenome (GOLD analysis project Ga0164318, IMG submission 113734) | Subseafloor sediment microbial communities from Guaymas Basin, Gulf of California, Mexico - Guay9, Core 4571-4, 0-3 cm | ecosystem: Environmental > Aquatic > Marine > Hydrothermal vents...
TCTAACCACAACTATGGGTTTATGCTTTACTGTCTCAAGCATCTCCCAAGTAACATCTGTTAACCCAACTCCAAACTTTTTAGCCATTTCCCACACGTTCCTCCCAGCCCCCGAGCCTCTCGCACGATTTGCAAGGTCAGCAATCTCCAAAGATTCCTCAACGCTTATTCTTTCTCCAACGACCGCTATCGGAGTTGCTCTCGCCTTGAGTTTAAACAATCTTCCAACAACGTAAGCAATGAAACCCCCAAAAGAATAGATGCCCCTTATAGAATTTGGACGCGGTGTGAAATGGAAGTTTCGAAAGGAAAAAGTTCTGTCAGTGTCAACAATCATCACAGAAACGTTCTTTCCAAGTTTTAACAGTATTTCTTCGCGTATCTTCCTCGCTATTTCACAAGCATTTTTCAACGGCAAACAAACGTATGCGTAAGGCAAATTACTTCCATCGATACCGCCTTCAGAGCCGAAGTTCAAAGACTGCAACAAACCAGCATATTGCAAGGCAACCTGTTTATGCCTACTTCCCATTTCCAAAGGGTATTCACGCATGTGCCGAAGCAGTTCCTCTCCAAAATTGCATAGAAAACCTAGAAGATAGCCCCAGATTATTCGCATCCAATATTTCGCAATTAACCTTGCACTCAAGCTAGGTTTTAACGAGTTTTCATCGACGAGATTACCCAACGCTGTTGAAACAGCCTTCTCAGAGATTACCACAAAATCGCCGTCAGATAATCTTTCACCAACTCTTTTTATTATCTCTTCTAAGTAGTTCTCCCCCGGCTTCCAATACTTTGTAGGTATGGCTAAAAACTTGTATCTTGGCATTTACATCGCATGACAAGCTAGAGGTTTCGGAATCGTTTTTTGATTTCTTCAATATTGCACTCTGGCGGTTTCATCTTCCCCTCTGGACAGTAGCCTAACTCTACACATGAAGGCCCAGCGTTTTCAAAAAGGGCGGGAGCAACCTTCTTCACTTGTCTAAGCATCTCTATTGCAACTTCCCTTATCTCCCATTGAGCCCGCATGCAACAGCGTAAATTGAAAAAGTGACGAAGTTCCCTAGCGTTCATTGTTACGATTATATTTGTTTTAGCGGCGTTTGGAAGAATGAAACGTGCGTCCTCTTTTGGAATGTTCATCCTCAAGAGTTTTTGGTAGACTTCAGAAATCTTCGCTAGAGTCTCGTCAAACAGCTTCTTCGCCTCCTTATTGCCTCTTATGCTTGGCGGCGTGACATAGTTTTCTAAGGTGTTGTAGGTAACGTAGCGTTGGCTCTGTTGAGTGTAGGATGCTATCCGATGTCTGATGAGTTGATGAGTCATAGCTCGCGATACACCTTCAATACTGAATGTGAAGCATGCATGTTCAATCACCGAGGTATGCCCATAGCCCGTAACTCGTCTAATTATTCGCTTGGCCTTTTCCGAATCCATCTCTTCAAAAAATTGTGAAGGACTCCCCCTTTTTGTTGAGGTTAACGCTGCGGTTCCGCATAAAAGTTCGGCGTCTTCCGTGTAACGAAGAAGTTTAACCTTCAATTTTAAACCCGTGTCATTTCTTTAATGAAAGTAATAAATTTGCTTTGTGTAAAAACAGTTGGAAGAGGCAGTTCCGTTTGACAAGAAAGAAAAAAGCTGTTGATTACATAAATGAACTGTGTTCAAGTGAACTTTTAGAAAAGCGAAGACTTGGAAAGAAGCTTGAAAAACAGTATGCTAAGTGGACGGAAAGTCTTAGCCTAAAAGATTTCTCAGCCTTTATAGAAACCATAAAGAAGAATAAGGCTGAAATCGGTGTCGCACAGTTCTTCGGAAAGTTCCGTGCATACGCGTTTGAGGAATATGTTTACCGTTTGTTACAGGCAAAGGTTCACGTTAAAAAGCCTTTGCAATTGTTTTGGGGAGAGAAGTGTCGTGTTTGGGGAGAAAACGGAACTTATTATTCCATGGAGTTCGATGTTTCCATAGGCAGAAAAGTAAACGGTTCTGTTGAACCAGTTGTGGTTGTTGACGCCAAAGTGGAGCTTGACGCTGCACGGTTAAAAACAGCCCTAGCCTCCTTTGCAATTCTCAAAAAATGGAACAGCAAGGTCAAATGTTTCTTGGTTTACGCCACCCGAGAGATAGACAGCCTTCTCTTGGAAATAGCCAAAAACTGGATGGATGGAACTTTCCAGCTCGATTTTAAAAACGATGAGACCAAAGCTTTTATCAGACGCGTCAAGAAATCTCTTAGCTTTCATCATACATGAGCATAAACACGGTCGGTTGTGAACCTTCCACTCTCCATTTCCCTCTCTATTTCCCGCAGCAACAAAATTCTCTTGAAGGTCGGCGGATGCGTGGCGAACCACGTGTTCATCTTCGACCACGTTGATTTCGCCTCTTTCTCCATAGCAAGCTCCAACTCCCTCTCATCGAGAACACCGTCCTTATCCAAGTCGTACTCATCCTTCTTTGCAACAATTGACTGAATCTCTTGTTTAGCCAGCACAGGGTCGCCTATGTAGAAGGTTCTTGTTCCAAGTTTGGGTTTGGGTGAAAGTGATAATCCATAACTTATCTTTGCTAACGCGCTCTCCAGAGACCTCGGTGAACCTGTGACATAAGCTGAGTATGCATCGGCGTAATGTTCACGCAACCTGCTTAAGCGTAGTACACACAGCAATGAAACGATGTAAACAACGTAAGCTATTATTGCAACTATAAAAAGTGCACCCTTAACCGAACCCTCTTCTTTCTCCTTCGATGACGAACCGCTTAATCTTGCCACTTCCCATGTTCCACGGGCAATCAGATAGGCGAGCAGTGGAAGAGCTGAAAGCATGGTCATGACCATGTAATCCTTATGTTTTATATGCCCTAATTCATGTCCGATAACACCTTTAACCTCATCCTTGTTTAACTTAGCCAGCAAACCTTCATGTACCGCTAACGTGGCACTTTTAGCTGTTCTTCCGAAAACAAAAGCGTTAGGTGTCTTGTCTGGAACAATAGCCAGTTTCGGCGTTGGAATCTCGCTTTTCTCAGCTAACTCCTTCACAAGAGACTCCAACCACGGGTTTTCTCCAGCTTTCAAATAATGCAGCCTTGTTGACGCTGACACCATCGCTGGTCCAACGAGATACTCAAACAAAATGAACATTACCGTGCCTATTAGAGCGTATATCAAAGGAAAATGCAGAATGACCATTATCGCTGTCAAGAAAAAACCAAATATTAAAGCTACGAGAAAAATTGAAAAGCTCATTGCAAACTTTAACTCGCTAAGCCCGCCCAAATTCTCCTCAACCACAGCAAATTTTAGCGAAGCCAACGGTTAAGGTTTTCTCTTCCATTTCATATACGATTCAGACACTTATATCTCCCGAACTATTGGTACCACCTTTCTTCTTGTCGCATCCGCTACTTCTTTAATGTCCTTTCCTCCAGAACTTGTTCAGATAGAGGGACTCTCACCTGTTCCAGCATCTAAAAGAACTAATAAAGCTGAGAGAAAAGCAAAAAGGAAATCTAAATTTCGACCTGTCCACGTTATGATAGTGCTCCGGCCGGGATTTGAACCCGGGTCTCCGGCTCGAAAGGCCGGAATACTTGACCCGACTATACTACCGGAGCCTTTTACAAACGCAACATGCAAGATATGGTTTCGCTCGAATAAATCTTATCCTTCTACGGCTTTTTTCAAGCATTCCTCTAAAGGAGTCAACATCGTTTCCGCCTTGTTCAGCATAGGTGCATAATAAGCTGTTTTAGCTGAGTTTGTCATTATCGTTTTTATTCCAAGCTTTTCAGTCCATGAAACAACAGGGCACACATCCGTAAGCACATGTCCTCCGCTTCCCTCTATCTTTTCAACATATTTTCTCGCCTTTTCTTTCACATATCGAGATGTGCAAACCCAGAGTTCAATCCCTTCCTTGACCTTTTTGCCATTCATCAACCCTGCGATTTTTTTAATTTCACGCAGTGAACAGTGGGGACAGCCGATAAATATTAGATCCGGCTTCGGCTTTGACGCCGTGGATAAACCCTCAATAGCGTCTTTTATGTCTCCAGCTTCTACGTTTACTCGTTCTAAACTTCCTTGCTTTGAATGTTCACCATAATAGAACATGTTTGTCATACCTGTTGTAGCCAACGCAGCCCCCAACTGTTTTAAACCTTCCTCCGACAAATTCCTCAAGCCGTGAATCACGGGAATCTTGTCCTCTAGAATCTTGCCGAGATGTACTCCAAGAGCGCCGAACTCCATCTCGTTCCTTAACTGTGTTTCCATCTTCACCAAAATTCTTGGTTCTCGATTTTCAACCTTGTGCATTCCATAGTTAGGCGTCTTTCCTATGATTGCAGCTGCAAGAGCGCTCGGTCCTCCCTCCCGATTCGTCCAAGCACCCAGAACAGAGTTAGCATAAACGACCGCTGAGGATTCCGCCCAAGCCAGATGGGAGTTGACTCGCGGTTTCTCCAGATAATACGGTGTACATGTTAAAGACTGAATGAAACCCATCTTTTCAAACTGCTCGATTATGTTCATCTGCCTTTCATACAATTCCGCAGGAAGCCTTTGCTTCAAATATTCAGTATCAAAGCTCTGAGGGTTCAAGGTAGCTCTGGCGTGAGCTTTTCCACCAGCGTCAGCCAGTGCTTTCAAGAATTCAGCAGAGGCGTCGCCTAAAGTCTTATAGGATACGCCTGAAACATGCGCGGAGCTTATAGGGATCAGTTTGTCCGCGTTGAACAGATCACCTAACCGGACGAGGATCTTCATGCATATCTGACTCGCCCAGCCGTGTTCGCCGTCGTAGATATGTTCTTCCTCTTTCGTCAGATACATAAAGTGTCAAACCTTCCGTGTTTTCCAAACCTTAACAACACCCGTGTAAGCGTCCACCTCAACCGTATCACCCGTCTCTATCCTAGTTATGTCTATCTGATCGACCATGGGAATATCGGCTATTATGGCACCGACCACAACCACAGGATCAGCCTTCTGATTAATCACAGCCTTCGGCGCTACACCTCTCTTCGCCAAAGCGTACAGCACATAGCTACCGACCGTTGAACCGTGCCCATGAGGGAAGCATAAAACTTTGTCTTTCACGCATTCACCGTACAGATCATGGTTTTCCTCCCTTATTTTTCCGTCAGCAGGGTTAACCCCGCCTAGAAAACTGATGGGCTTAGCCGAAACCAAGGCTTCAGCTTTGCAGCGTCCCTCAACTATCCCCCGTCCCCTAAGCGTTATCACACGCATCTCGAACACTTCAATAGGATATTTTTGCCGAAGAGGGAACCTCACCTAGAATTTTCGACGCTGCAACGCTGACTCTTTCACGGTTTTCCTCATCTGTGTAAACCCTTAAAATGTTCATAAAACCCTTAAGCACATCAAAAATTTTTGAGATTTCGCTTAACCGCCTTGGAATCTTCTCTCCTTCTTTCGTCTTGTAGAACACGGGAATTTCCATAGGCTCCATCAAAACAGAATGATGATATGGAACGGATGGAACCGTAGGCACATCAATTATCACGGCTTCCGTTGGAACGTCAGCTTCTTTTGCTATATCCGCTTGCAACTGTTTTCTATAGGCTTCGCGGCTGAAAATGTTAGAAACCATTGTGTCTTTTTCGTAGAATGTCCTTTCATAAGCACACTTCAGCATCCTTCTTCTTTCAAGATTTTCTATGACCCCCCTTGATTTTTCACAGTTTTTCAGCATTGACCAAACCGTATAGTCGTCCATGGCTAAGTATTCCTCAGGAGTTTTGAAGCTCGTCAATCCTAAATCTTCGTTGGCCTTTTCCATGGCAGTTGCAAGCATTATTTGAGCCGCCCTTCCGACACGGTGAAAGTATATGCTCTTGAAGGATTCCATACGGGCTATCAGAAAGGATTCCAAGGCTGAGAGAGCCCCCAAGTCTACGGCTAAGTCCTCGCCGAGAACATCCAGAGTGTGAATTAGACGGAAAACATCTATGTAACCGTACTCCGCCCCCGTGTGATAAGTGTCCCGCACAACAAAATCTAGCTTGTCAACATCAATGGAGCTGGTTATTATCTGATCTAGAAAACTCTTTCCAGACTTGTGGAGAACACCCACCGCCAGTTTTCCAACCACTTCAGGATCATAACCGATCTTGTTAAGCAGGTCTTTTAATTCGCTGTTTTGAACAATCCACACGGTCATATCCTCATGAGTCTTACCAAGCTCTTTAACCAGCAAGTGTTCAAAAATATGCGAGAATGGGCCATGTCCCACATCATGAAGCAAAGCCGCAAGTCTGAGGAGTTCAACTTCTTCATCGTCTAGAAGCCTTGAAATGTTGGGGTTTTCAGTGACTTTTCCCGCTAGATACATGACACCAACGGAATGTTCAAACCTTGTGTGGTTCGCTCCTGGATAAACGTATTCTGCGCCTGCTAACTGACGAAGCCTACGCAGCCTTTGAACAGGATAAGAGTCAATAATTTCCTTTTCTACTTCGGTTATGTAGACGTATCCGTGAACAGGGTCTTTAATCTCACCCCAATAATCCAGTCTAGACATTGACATTCCCTCTGTTCATTTAACAAATTATTAATACATTCACCTTATAATGCCTAATGTTCAAACTATCACTCGAAGAGCTGGGAAAATATGAAGAGAAAAGGATTTTTCATCTGCATTGAAGGCTTGGATGGTTGTGGGAAAACAACTCAGGCAAAGCTGCTTGTGAGAAAACTGTGTGAAAAAGGGTTTGACGCTTTTTACACAGCTGAACCAACTCGTGGAAAGATTGGAAAATTTATTAAAAAATACTATTTGCACGGCGAGAAGCGTGGCTCCGTTATAGTTGAAGCCTTGCTCTTCGCTGCAGACCGTTTTGAGCATGTAGAGAAAGAAATAGTTCCCGCTTTGAATGAAGGAAAAATGGTGGTTTCAGACAGGTACATCTACTCTTCTCTAGCTTACCAAGGAGCTGCTGGACTTGATTTAAAATGGATTAAAGAGCTAAATAAACATGCAATTCTCCCGAATTTAGCGATATTCCTTGACGTTAAACCAGAAATTGTGCTTCAAAGACTGCAGCGTAAAAAATCGGTCATGGAAAAGTTAGCAATTCAACGAAAAGTTCGAGAAGTTTATGAAAAACTTGTCAAGGATGGAAAGCTTGTGAGAGTTGACGGAAACAAGTCTAAAGAAGAAGTTGCAAAGGACATCTTTAACCTTGTTTTGAAAGCCTTAAAGTAGCGCTATCAAGAAAAGTGAAGAGGCTTTACCTTTCTTCTCGGAAGCCTTTCGTTGATCTTTGCGACAATAAAACTAATAATGTCTTTTGGTGAAGCGTGTCTCGGTCCTCTTTCATGGAAAACTCGTATTTCCATTGAATTTTTTCCAAAAATGAAGCGAATCATGTAATAATCAAATTTTAACGGAGTTTTTTCCCCGTCTTGCACTTTGTAATAGCGTAGGGCGCAGAAGAAGTCCATAATTCTAAAGGGTTTTTTATGGACAATTTTTAATATTCTCCTCGTTTCTTCCATGTCTAGATAGTTAAAGTTTGCTTCTTCAGCTATTCCAAATTCAAAAATAGCTGTGCATTGAGGCACTGATGGATTTGTGATTTCCTCCAGTTTGAACGTCTCGTTGTTTAGGTTATAGAGGGTTTGTGTTAAGGCTTTTTGCAGCGTTTTGTTTGAGATGTAAGCGGTAAAGTATGCCTTTTCATGGATGCTTGCTGGAAAATTCTCGTAAACTCCAAGCATTACGTTTGTCTTCCGTTAGGTTCTTTTGACTTTCCTTATTTTTTCAAGGTTTTCTAATAACCCTGACAACGTGTTGCCTAGTTTCCTTAGTTCTTCAGCGTTCTCTTCATGTTCCATTCTGTTTTGTATCTCCTGAATTTTTGTTATAAGCGTAGCCTCAAGCTTGTTGAGAACCATGGTTCTGGTTATTTTCGTTGATTCCTCACCTTCTTTGACCACTATGACTTTCTTTTCACACTTTGCACACCACAAATCTCCGTTTTTCAGTCTGAAGAGGTGTGATGCACAAACTGGACAAGCCAAATTTGTTAGGGTTGCCCCCTGTCGTAGCAGATCAGCCATTCTCTTAATGTGTTGTTCTTCCGGTTTTCCTTGCGACAAATTTTAAAACCTCAAAATAAATTAATGTTAAAGCCTATATAACTTGATTATTGCTATCTTATATTTGAGGTGGCAGTTTATGGTAAGGAAAAAGAAGCTTCAAGAGTATGAAGAGAGAATAAAGCAAGCCATGGCGGTGCTTGGTGAAGTCTCCGAAGACACAACCACACCGCGGAACATCAGAAGAGCCGCGAAAAACTCAATAGAGGCTTTACAGACAACAGAGTACACGCCAGCCGTGAGAGCTTCAAACGCCATATCGATTCTGGATGAAATCCTGCAAGACCCAAACATGCCACCCTATACACGGGTAAAATTGTGGAACGTGATGAGCATTCTAGAAGCCATAAAAGACTAGAATAACTAAGCTTCAACATCTATACCTAAATCGATTTTAAGTGTATAGTATATCTAGCGCCGGGGAGGGGATTCGAACCCCTGCGAGCCCAAAGGCCCACTGGCTTACTTGTCTAAGCCCCTTTTAGCTGTCAAAGGTCTCGAGGCCAGCGCGTTAACCACTCCGCCACCCCGGCAAAATAAGAGAGGGCTTCTCTTTCTAAAAGAGTTTTCATCTTAAAGTTAAAAGCGATGGGAAAAGCCATTTCTTTTTCTTTTCCTTTTTTCGTTTGTCCCATTCGCAGAGGATTTTCACGGCTTCGTTTGCTATTTTTATGGCTTTTTCCTCTCCTGCTCCAGGTTTAAACTCGTTTTTGCATCTGTTAGCGTAAACAGCACATATGGAACCTGCCCTTAATCCATAAAGTGTTGCCAAAGTGAACAGAGTCGCCGTTTCCATCTCAAAGTTTAACACTCCGGCTTTTTGCAGCATCGAAGTTAAGTTTTCCGTAGAGCGAGCAGAAGCTTTCGCTGTGAACCTGTTTTGTCCAGCATAAAAATCCGCCGTCGTAGCTGTCACACCTACATGGTAATTGTTGATTTTCAGTTTTTCCGCAGCCTCGATCAGAGCTAACAAAACTTCGTAGCTAGCTACGGCGGGATACTCCGGTATAACGTAACAGTTGCTCGTATAATCAAGGCGAACAGCAGCTGATGAGATAATTAGATCGCCGCAGTTGATATCTTCCTGTATTGCACCAGTGCTCCCAACACGAATAAACGTATGCACCCCTACGTTACGTGCTTCGTTAACAACAATAGCCATACAAGCTGGCCCAATACCGCTTGACAGCGCTGAAATGGGAACACCTTTGTATTCACCCGTAAAGCTATGAAACTCCCGATGACACGAAATTTCTCTGGCAGAATCCCAGAACTCAGCAATCTTCTTCACACGGTCCGGATCGCCGGGAACAAGCAAATAATCGGCTAAATCGCCTTTTTTACATGCAATGTGGTATTGTTTTTCTTTAGGAATTGTATGGTTCAAAGGTTTTCACCGTTGTCACAGTTGTTTAGGCATCACAAGGTCTGAGATGTCAATACTGTGCTCGTAAATCTGCTTTAATGTTGCTGCCGCAGCCAGAATATGTGGTACAACCTCTAACGGTTGCGCCTTAGCAACTTTTTCAATGTCAGAAAACACCTTTTCAACCTTCTCTCGCATACCTCGAACCTGTTCAGCTAATTCTATGTCACCATTAAGGAACGCTTTTAAAGCCTTTTCATGAGCCTCGAAGCATTTCAAGTGAAAGTCAACAAACAGCTTCTTTAAGTTCTTATCCATCTTCAAACCTTTCAACTCCACCACTTTCAAGGCAACTCGTGTACATTCATCACCCATTGCCTCAACGAGGCTTGCCGCTAAACGGTAATCCAAGCATTCAATAGGACGGACAGCTAGTTTCTCGCTTAAACTTGGATTTTGAATCACGGTGCGCAGAATACGAACCAAAAGGAAGTAAAGCCTGTTAACCTCATCGTCACGAGCTATAACGCTCTTGGCTAAATGAACATCCCCATCGACTAAAGCGTTGACAACATCACGGTGCATACCACTGGCAATAGAATACCCTCTTCGAAGTATCTTTTCCGGCGGAAAACTTGAAGGCTCCAACAAGCACTGTAAAACAATACTTGAATAATCTTCCTCAACAATCTCCAACCCCACGAGAGAACGGACAGCTCTCTTAACAGCGTCCCGCACCTCAAAGCTAATACGGTCCTTTGCCTCTATACGGATGATGTCGAAACCCAACAAATATTTCCCGACTACCTCACGACCTAAATATGGCCCAGGTTTCAAGGTTATAGTGCGGGGGGAAGGCGCAGTAGTGTATTCCGGGTCTATGAGAAGTTTACCATTGCTAGTTTCATTAAGGGCGACAACGGAGCCCCTCTTCAAACCATATCTTTCAGCCCAAGGTTTGGGCAGGCAAACAAAGAATGTGCCGCTCGGAGTGCGTTGAACCTTGCGCAGTTCACCCATCAAACCACCTCTAATCTTAACACATCTAAATAAAACATGAATATATAAATTTAAACGTAAGTGTTAAAATTGAAAAGCAAAGTTATAATCGGTATAGACTTAGCTGGAAAACCTGAAAATCCAACGGGATGGGCTCTTTGGAAAAACAAGAGGGTAATTACAAGCTTGCTTCACTCTGACTATGAAATTCTGGAAAGAATCAGCCACAGCAAGCCTTCAATTATAGCAATAGACGCACCGCTCCACCTTCCTAGGAAAGGCACGCTCAGAAAGGCAGATAGAGAAATGATAAGGCATGGTTACCGCGTTTTTCCGCCGGTTCTTCCAGCCATGAAAAAGCTTACGATAAGGGCGGAGAAACTAACCGAACAAATCGTGAAGAAGGGATACAGAGTAATAGAAGTTCATCCAACATCAACCCGTAAAGCATTAAGCATGCCGATAAAAGACTGGAGAAAAATTCAAACAGTCCTAACGAACATAGGTTTAGAAGGAGATACTGAAGTGCGAACATTAACAAGCCATGAAATTGACGCCATAACCGCTGCTTTAACAGCCTATCTCTACACGCAAAACCGAACAGAAGCATGGGGAGACGAAGAGGAAGGCTACATAATAGTTCCTAAAAGGCAAGACTGGAGGACTCTAAGAATATGAGTGAAATGGAAAAACTGCAGAAAGCTGTGAGGCTAACGATTTCAGCTGGATACCAGCTTGATAAGGAAGCTTTTGAATTTTTGAGTTCAATCGCTATCACGGAAGATCCAACAGAGATAGTAAGTAAGGCGATAAGGAAGATAGAAGAGGCAGAAGAAAAACCATTGTTCATTGGCAGACCCCTCTTAGAAGAGTTGATAAAAAAACCTGAGCCAGCGAAAGAGATAGACGCGCAATTAACAGAGGAAAAACCCAAAGAAGCAACGGTGTTAACGCAGATAACATCGAAAAAAGTTTTTCATCCATATGCTAAGAACTTTGAATCAAAAATTAAGGTAGTTGAAAATCCGGCTGATAAGTTAACGTCAAGTGGAACTATCGAAGATTACCTGGAATATTTTAGAGACAGATTCAAGCGTATCGAAAGGCTTCTGAGACAAAGGATAGATGTTAAAAGTGCAACTTCAATTTTAGAAGCTCTTAAGGCTCCCGCGAACACGAGACTCAAAATAATTGGAATGATAACGGATAAGAGGGAATCGAAACAAAGGATATTGTTAACCGTTGAAGATTTCCAAGCAAACGCCACGGTGCTTGTACCTCGAAACTCCCCTCAGGAACTCTTTAAGAAGGCACAATTACTTTTACCCGACCAGATTATTTGTCTAAGTGTTAGGAAAACCAGAAGCAACCTTCTGATAGTGGAAGACGTCATCCTACCTGATGTAGCTCCAAGACCCCAACACAAAGCCGCTGTACCAGTTTACGCGGTTTTAACTTCTGACATGCACGTGGGCAGTGCAAAGTTCCAAAGGGACGCCTTTAACCGTTTCGTACTGTGGCTTAACGGTAAATACGGAAACGAGAGAATGAAAGAGATAGCAAGTCACGTTAAATACGTCTTAATAGCTGGAGACATTGTGGATGGAATAGGAGTCTATCCAAATCAGATAAATGAGTTAGAAATTAAGGATATTTACGAACAATACAGGTTAGCTGCCCAGTATATTGAACAGATACCGGATTATATAGAGGTCATAGTTATACCTGGAAACCATGACGCTACAAGAAAAGCGTTACCCCAACCAGCCATACCAAATGATTTCCTAGAACCATTAGAAGAAGCAAGACAAATCTATTCTTTTGGAAACCCTTGCACCTTAAACATTCACGGTGTTGAGATATTAATGTATCACGGGCGAAGTTTAGACGATTTAGTATCCACGGTTCCCGGCATAGAATATGAGCACCCAGAAAAGGCGATGACGTTGCTTTTGCAGAGCAGACATTTAGCACCATTATATGGCGGAAAAACGCCTTTATCCCCTGAAAATCGAGATTTTCTCGTCATAGAAAGAGTCCCAGAAATCTTCCACGCAGGACACGTGCACGTATTGGGCTACTCAAACTACAGAGGAGTTTTGATTATAAATTCGGGCGCGTGGCAGGAGCAGACAGAGTACATGAGAAGACTCGGATTCGTTCCGACGCCTGGGAAGGTTCCCGTAGTAAACCTTCAAACCTTAGAGGTTATGACTATCCCGTTCAGTTAAGAGAGCCCTCTTGCAATCAGCCTTGCGATGCGCACTGGCTCTGGAATTCTGCCGCAAACAGAGAAGGCCTTAATGAATTTCGCGGCCCATTTAGCCTTTGCACCTATGACTTCAAAGTAAACAGGCGACTGAGCAGATAAGGTAGTAGTCTCATGAATCTCGCCTAGCTTTTCAAAAACACCCCAACGATCCATCCAATCCTCGAAGTGTCTTTGAAGGGCTCGTTTTACAGCTTTGTTATCGGGTTTTGTCCGTGATATGACAACTATTGGTCTCTTAGATTTCCTATAAATAGCTGTTGGATCAATAATGTTGAATCCTGCGAAGGATACGCCGGCGAGCATAACCGCGTCGAATTTCCATTTATTTAAAATTCTGCTAAGCTTTTCTGTTGCGTCTAAACCATCAACGCATATTTTTGTGATTTTTACTTTTTTAATTTTCAACCCTTCAAGCAAAACTGCTGCGAGAAGAGCCTTTTCTACTATGCCTTTTTGGAAGCTCCCATCTTCAACTCCTACCACGGACATCTTTTGAAAGGCATTTAGGCTCATAATTTATCAAACGTCCAAATCTGTTGTCAGTGAAAACTTCTTTAATAAGTGTACGCGCAACCGCTAATCGAATTTTTTTTGTCCGTCCATACCTTCCCATGCTTATGACTTGTGCATTCAGCAGCCCTATAGAATCTAATTCATTTAACAATGTGCTTACGCGCCTCTGCGTCAAAGGAGTAACACCTAGCTCTCCACAGAGCTCACTGTAAACTTCATAAATTTCACCCGTGACTGCCTTGTGCACCTTGGCCTTGTTCAGGTGGAAAACGCTTAGGACAACAAGCTTCGAGTGCAAGGTGAGGTTTTGCAGAGCCTCTGTAACACGATTATGTTCAATGTGTTTTTCAGCCTCACGAATATCCTCCTCAACAACAACGCTGGCGCCTTTCCGTTCAGCAACTTCGCCAGCCACACGCAGCAGGTCAAGAGCCCTCCTAGCATCTCCATGTTCTGCGGCAGCCAGCGCAGAGCAGAGACTGAGAGCCCCATCGGATAGAGCCCCTTCTTGAAAAGCCAGTTTGGCACGTTCGGAGAGGATGTTTTTCAGCTCGCTTGCATCATATGGTCTGAAGACGATTTCTTCTTCGCTTAACGAGCTTAAGACACGGGGGTCAAGAAATTCCTTGAGTCGAAGATCGTTGGATATGCCGATGAGAGAAACCTTACTGTTTCGTAATGTTTCGTTGATCCTTGTTAACTCGTAAAGAAGCGTATCACCGCGAGCTTTTATCAACGCATCAATCTCATCTAAAACTATTATTAGTAGTTTCTTGGAAACATCCAATCCGTTTTTAAACCTGTTAAAGACTTCTCCAACAGACAAGCCTGTGAAGGGAACGGAAATTCCTATGTTTCTGCATAA
>Ga0164318_10003935_pt1 | contig 14153 bp, 9 predicted proteins | sample GuaBasSedimGuay9_FD_113734 | JGI IMG/M metagenome (GOLD analysis project Ga0164318, IMG submission 113734) | Subseafloor sediment microbial communities from Guaymas Basin, Gulf of California, Mexico - Guay9, Core 4571-4, 0-3 cm | ecosystem: Environmental > Aquatic > Marine > Hydrothermal vents >...
TGAGCACCGTCTGAACGGCCTTCTTTACCTGACCTTTTATCAGGACAATTTCTGTCTCCAGCGGCTCCCCCAGTCCAGGATTGACCAGAGTGAGGGTAAGTCTGCTCTCCCGCACCGAGGCAGAGCCCCATAACCCGGGGACGGTACGCTTTTTACCATCTATGGTGTAGGAAATATCGTCAGCCTCAAATTCAGTCCGCAGGCATTTTGCTCCCTGGTGCTCCTTGTACATATCGAACACATAATAGTTGGGGGTACAGACGAAACGGTGGCCGTCGGCAAGGAACAACGAGTGAATACAGTTCACCAACTGTGCCAGGTTGGCCATGGCCACCTTGTTGCAATGGTTGTTGAAGATATCCAGAGTAAGCGCTGCTGCTAAGGCATCCCGCAGGGTGCTCATCTGTTCATACAGATGACAAGGATTGATCTCACTGCCTGACGGATGCCAGCATCCCCATTCGTCCACCACAAGTTTCACCTGATGCTGGGGATCGTATTCTGCCATCGCTTCCCATTGTTCTTGAATCAAAGTGCCCATGTAGGCTGCCTGACTCAACAGTTGATACCACTGACTGTCGGTGAACTCCAGAGCAGTTCCGGCAGAGCCACAGTAGTAATGGGGAGCGAATCCCCATATAGGGGCTCTGAATTTTCCTGCTCGTCCCTGTGTCAATTTTTCGAAGAACCGACGAGTCCACTCCAGGTCATTGCCACTCGGCCCGCAGGCGCTAAGTCTGACTCCCGTGCCGAAGTCATAGGCATAGGTGGCAAAGCGGGTGTATTGGGCACAGTAGTCCTCAGGGGTGAAGTGCCCACCACAGCCCCAGTTCTCGTTGCCTATTCCCCAGTAGCGCACGCCGAAGGGTTTTGGTGAACCATTAGCCCGGCGCTCTCTGGTAAGTGAGGTATCAGCAGAGCAGTTGCAGTATTCCACCCATCGGGCAAACTCCTTGGGTGAGCCACTTCCTACGTTGGCCACAATGTAGGGCTCGGCCCCGATCTGGTGACAGAAGTCGATAAACTCGTGAGTGCCGAAGGCGTTTGTCTCTTCAGGGTGTTTGGGATCGCGCAACATCCAGAAGTTTGTTCTCTTGGGACGTTTCTCTTTAGGGCCAATGCCATCCCGCCAGTCATAGTGGTCGGCAAAACAGCCGCCGGGCCACCTGACCACGGGGGGATTTATCTTCCTCATCGCCTCGACCAGGGCAGAACGGATGCCCCGCACATTTGGAACATCGGACTGTTCCCCCACCCAGATGCCATCGTAGATAACCCCACCCAGATGCTCGGCGAAATGGCCGTAGATGGTAGGTGTGATAATGCCGATAGGCTCTGAAAGGTAGATCTTTATTTTAGCCTTTGCCATAGGTCTTTCCTCCATTTGCTTGCCGTGGATTATCTTTGATGTAGACCTGCACAGATTGAGGCACTGCTGGGATGTCTTTGACTACCTCCTGCAGCTTGATCTGTATTGTCTCCAATGTGGATGGGAAAGGAATGCACTCCAAGACAATACGAATGCCCTTTTCACCCTTTTCCTCCTTGAAATGGATGCCATACACGATGCCTAACTGGCGCAAGAAGGGTTCTATCTCTGCCTTGATCTCCCGCATCCTCCGGGAGGGAAGCCGAATGCAGTCAGTGACAAAATGAGTATGTATCCAGGTTTCTCTTCTTTCTATGATCTTCATTTCGACAATGATCCGTTCGTGCCGGAGCCTTTCTGCGCTCGATTGAGATGGTGCTCAACTATGTCGATAGAGCCTCAACCTCCCGCAAGTTTAGAATGTGCATAAGGTTGTTCCTTTTCCTACATCTACGTTGCCAATTCTATCGTTACAATCTTTTTTGGGGATACTTCTAACCGCACAGTGTGTCTGTTCTCCAGCTCCATGTCTTCCTGAGATTGTTCAAAAAAGTTCAGCAGTCTTGCTCTTTTCAGGGCCTTAAAAAAGCGGACAGTGCCCATTATTTTGTCATTTGTTGAATTGAAAAATCTCACCATCAGACTGTCCCTCCCTTCGGCCTGTCCGATAGCCGAGACAACCAACTCAGATGGCTGAAGCTGCATAAAACTGAGAGACTTCGGCAATTCGCCTTCCCCTCTGACGAACTGTACCCCTTGCAACAGAGAGTTGAAAGCATATGCCTCTTTGAACATCTCTCTCCTTCTCCAGTTGCCTGGATGGGGGTAGGTGGCGTGGCAGTAAGTGTGCACACCCAACTTCTGCCGATAATTGGCCTCAGGATTGGGATCTTTGCTCAGGGTGCGGCTGAATGCCTCCATCTCGAATGCCCACATCAGTGTCAGGGCGATGCGACGCTGGTGAGTGGTCACTACCTGGTACTCCTTAAATCGTTCATCAATTATGAACCCAGATTCGGAAAACTTATGAAAAATAAGAAAGAGATATCCTCATCAAATGGATTTCAAGCAAACGGCCAGTCTTATCTGATACAAGCATTTTGTCCCTATCGGGACAGACAACAGGGGCTGTATCAGAAAGCATTTTTAACCGCAAAGTTCGCCAAGAAGTCGCAAAGGCCGCAAAGGGTAATTACATATTTATACAGACGTTGCCTATCTTACGCCCTCGTTGCCTTCTTTGCTGTTATCCTAGATAATTGACTTTTGATACATCCCCCAGATGTGGTTTTATACTTATGGAGCGGAGCCCTGGCTTTATTTTACACAGGTGCAGATTCTGTCGGAAAAATGGAGTTTGTGGCAGTGCTATGGGCTCACTTCAGATACCCATTTCTGTGGGAGGGCTCTCCAGAACCCGATCCCATCGGCGTCTGGAGACGCCTCCTACAATCTGTTTTCAAGGTAAAATAGAGCACTCTTTCTGTGAGATTGCCATTTTTCAGCAGAATCCACCAAAGAGATGAAAAATCTTCAGAGGAGTTTTTTCCGAATCCGGGATGAACACTCCCTGTTTGCCGTCGCTTAACTCGGCAAAACAGACCTGGGGAGTGGTCATAGGTTGGGGTTCCACCCAGTCCCGACACTCTGGCAGTTTGATAGGATGCTCTATCACGCCGAAGATGCTTTCAGCATGGGAGACATCGGTCTGGATGTGGGTGGAAAACAACACTCGGACACGTTGGTCCGTTACCGTTGGTTTGGGTTTCGCTTCGGGATTTCTTATCTTGCTCATCCTCCCCAATATATCCGCTGGGTTTGCACTGTCAAGAGAAAAATGGCTGTGGGGAAGGGGGCGAAGGGAGGATCGGGATTGACAAAAATGCTATGGATGACTATATTTATCTCTTCGAAGCAGCGAATGAGGACGATAGGACTTGGATACAGAATATTTCAAAAGGGAGGGAAAGATGTTGGAGCAGTTAAAAGAGGAAGTTTGGCGGATGAATTTGGAGCTACCGAAGCAAAGGTTGGTGACCATGACCAGTGGGAATGTGAGCGGTCGAGATCCGGAAACCGGATATGTGGTGATTAAACCCAGTGGGATGAGATTTGAGGAGATGAGGCCAACCGATATGGTAGTGACCGATTCGCAGGGTAAGGTGGTAGAGGGTGACCTTAAACCTTCCGTTGACCTGGGCAACCACCTTTACATCTATAGGCACCGACCTGATATCAATGGCGTTGTTCACACCCATTCCAACTATGCTACCAGTTTTGCAGCCTTAGGGCAGCCCATTCGCCCCTATCTGACGGCGATAGCCGATGAGTTTGGGGGAGAGATTCCCTGCACAGATTATGCTGACAATCAAGGCGACAACATTGGGCAGGCGATCGTGGCAGCGATGACCAGAGCTCCAGCAGTGCTGCTGAAAAACCACGGCGTCTTCACCTTCGGCCCCTCACCGACTGCTGCCCTGAAGGCGGCGGTGATGGTAGAGGATGTAGCCAAAACTGTACATCTGGCGCTGCTTCGGGGGAACCCAAAGGAGTTGCCACCAAAAGAGATTGAAAAATGGTGGGACAGATACCATGGCAGATACGGACAGCGGCGAAGACCGTCCCCGTGAACAGTCCCGCTACACCGAATGCTTCATCTTTTGGTTGATTGGTGAGAATTCCCTTGACAAAACGAAGAGTCAAACTTATTTTTATTAGTATCTTTCAGGACTTCATTTCACAGGATCTTCGCCTTAACCATATAATTAAAGGGATACAGGGAAATGGCAGTGGATGTTCAGAAAGAATATGAGCAGGCTGGCTTGGCTAAGAAAGTAGTAGCGGTGATCCCAGCAGGAGGTTCTGGATTCCGCTCTACTCCAATGTGGACCAGATTCGACGCCTTCTTGGATACGATCGCCAAACCGGCAATGCGCGATCTGTTCTGGAGACGACCCTACTTGGATATTATCTTCGATTATCTTATTGAGGGTGGTGTGGTTGAGAAGGTTTTGCTTTCAGTGGGAGAAAAGCCTAAGAGGAGCAAGGAGGCTTGTGTTTCTGACAGGGATAAGATTGTCTACCAGGCCTATGTGGATATGAAACGGTTGGTAGACAGAAGGGGCGGAGCTGTGGAGATCTTCTTCGATAACCCTGGGGGAGATAGAGGAACAGGAGCAACAGCGGTGGCCGAAGAGGGCAAAGAAATACTTAGAGAAAACTCACAGATCGAATACATCTTGGTCTGTTTTGGTGATGTACCCACAATTCCCACTGAGGAGTTTAAGAAAGTTGTGCTGGAACATATAAAAAGCAGAAGGAAATTCACTCTGATTTCGGCCATCGCCGGTGACCCTTTCAATTATGGAAGAGTCGTGAGATATCCGAAAACCATTTTGACTATCCTTCCCCGGAGGGAAGTTGAGCAGATGCGTGCTGGAGAGGTTAGAACATTTGGCAATGTCTCCGTTACGAAAGAACAGATAGAAAGCTTCTATCACCTGAACCAGCGTATCCGGGATGGGAGGTTGATAGCGGTGGAGCTTCCCGAGGTAGATACCGATAAATACGGGTTGTGGGCAAAGTATCTGTTTTTGGAGGAAGAGGACTACCAGGCTTTGAAACCCGAGGAGAGAATCACCCTCTATCACCCTTGGAGAGAGTGTCTCGAGCACGGGAGGATTAGCTTGACCAAAGAGCAGATTGAACAGCGCCGTCTGCGACTTGGCGATGACAAGCTGATCGTTTGGGACCCCAGGACAGACGAATTCTTCGATGTAAAGGAGCAAGGGGATATCGGCAGAACCGAGAAGGAGAGAGAAGAAATAGGCGCCCTGGAGGTTAGGGGCATAGAGTACCCAGTCTCTACGGATTATCTGCACGCAATAGTAGAGAGAAACACCGGCCTGGTGGTTATGAACAAAGAGATTATGCTCAAAACTATCAGAGACTTAGATGCCTCTAACTATGGCAGGGTGATCGAGGACCAAAAGGGCAGAGAGATAGCCGTGTTTCCTAATGAGAAGCTTCAAAAGATGAACCCGGGGGAGAACATAGTCCTGGGTGGAAGGAAATTCTCACGGGAAGAGCTTCAACGGGTCACTAAATGCAGAAAACTATGGGAGACAGAGGAGAAACTTTATGTCCTTGAACGCCACCCCAACGGCGAATACTATCTTCCAGAGATAGCCAAGGAGGTGAAAGCAAAAGGTGATCCGGTGAATCTCGCTATGCTGTTTGGGGGTATAGGCGAAGGATACGATTTCCGAACCGACACCAGAGTGGGTGCGGTTTTTGAAAATGAGATCTTCACCCGCAAGCTGCAACGGAGGGGGGTGAATGTTTCTCCTGGCACCAGATTTTGGGTGGGTGGAGGATTTGACATAGCCAATATCGAGCCAGGGGTGAGTTTCGAAGGAGAAATTTGCCTCCAGGGGGATATAAGGATTAAAGCGGGAGCGTCGCTTAAAAATGCCGAAGTTTATAACTACTTTTTCTATCCATTTGACCCTCCCGATAGAAAACGGCGGGTGCGGGAAAATCGTCGAGGATTAGACTATTTAGTGATAGGTGAAAATTCAAACTTGGAAGATACAGTGGTAGTTAACGGAAATATCGGCTCCAGTGCTTCTCTCAGTTATGCTTCTGTGATGGGAGTGGATGTGGAAGAAGGTGAGAAAGTCCGCGGAGTTGTAGTGAGGATTGCCCCTGACGGAAGTGTGATTAGAATCCCTCGGCCTCGTAGATACGTTCCTCCAGTTCCCTCGGGTGTGGAGCTGTTAGACCTGGACGGAGAGGGAAAAATGCTGGAGCATGTGTATGCGGTCACTATAAGGCCAGGAAGTGAGATATTCACCAGCAGAAGGATAAAGGCATTTTTGACGGCACTGCTGGAGGCAGTGGCCCAATTCGGTGGAGCCAAGAGCTTCTGCAAGAGATATATAAACGAACTGAAGCAGCAGAGACCCGGTGCCCTGCCTGGATTCCAGGATTTTGCAGATCTAGATTTCTATATAGGTGCTAATACCGTGCTGGGCGGAAAGGTTGTCCTGGCTGGGGATATCTATGTCGATGGCTGGACGCAGATACATAATTCGGTAATCCAGAACAGCCGGGTGGGACGCAACGCCCGCATAGCCGACTCCTTGGTTAAGGAAAGTGTTGTAGAGAGCAGTCCCAAGGCAATAAGCATTGTTGACAGCGCCGTTCTCATAAGAGAGAAACTTGGCCCCGGAAGCGTAGTGGACTTTTCCTGCCTTGAGGCGGGAACAGTGCAAGAGGCAAAGCAGATTTTTCCCCAGGTCCGAGAGGCAGATCTATTGACCGCCTGTGTAACCAGTGGCGACAGTATTGTAGCGATAAAAGGCACTGGTGATGATGAACTGCTGGAGTATCTTCAGAGATACAGCCCCGAGGTGTGGAGTGGCTTGATGGAACTGAAAGGGCGAGGAAATCTATTAGTAGATTTAGACGCAGAACGAATTCAACTGGATGGGAAAGATGTAGAGAGCAAGAAGGCCCAGTGGCTTATTGAGGCGATCAAAGTCATTAATAAGTTTCCAGAAAAGAGAGCCAGATTTGTTACTGACAATGTGGCGGTGATCTTGGGCGCTGGCGACGGGGTGAGGATGCGTTCAGCGGATATGCCAAAAGTTACTTATCTGCTTGGATCAAAACCAGCCATCAACAGGGCAATAGAGGTCTATAGAAGGTGTGGCTTCCGACAGCAGGTTGTTGTGGTGGGACGACTGGGGGAAGAGGTGGTGGAACAAGTGGCCCGAGAGTATAAAGATATAGTTTTCACATACCAGCCCAAGCGGTTGGGGACAGGACATGCTGCCAAACAAGCCGCCTATATTTTGAAAAAGAAAGACTACCGTGGCCACATAATGGTTGTGGCAGGGGATAAGGTTATAGCTCCGGAGGCCATAAAGAGATTTGTAGAGGAGTATAGACGGAGCAATGCCGACGCCGCTGTGCTCGTTGCCTCCAAGACCAGATGGCCCAACGCCGGTAGAGTTGTGTATAAGTCGGATGGGACCTTGGACAGCATTGTGGAGAAGAGCGATATTACCAAAAAGATGCTGCTTTGTGAGTTGTTGAAGGAGAAACGAATGGACGGGAACTTCTCCAATCAAGAGATGCTGGAGATGATAAGGAAGGTAGTACCTGTTGAGAAAAAGGCAGCAAAGATGTTGGGCGAGCAGTTGTGGAACAGGCTTAAAGCCAGCGTCCCTATAACCCTCTCTGAGATGGAGAGGATGATAAGACCGGAAGATTTGGTCTTTACTGTCAGAGAGAGAGATGGGAGAATCACTCAGCTTACAGCAGAAGAGCTTGAACAGAGAACTTTTCAGGTCAACACCTCGGTCTATCTTTTTACCGCTGACGCATACTACTATGCCTTGCCAAGACTCTCCAGCAACAATGCCCAGCAAGAAGAGTATTTGACCGATGCCGTCTCCATTTTGAGTAATGCAGTGGATTGCTCGGGAAACCACCTGTTTAAGGTGATAGCGGTGGAGGTTGAAGATGCGGATCAAGTACTGGCTTTTAACACCCCGGAGGAGCTTTTGGCCACCAAAGAAAGTCTGCAGTCTCGGGTGCGCAAGATCCTCAACCAACGGGGTGTGACCCAGATGGGCGATTTCGAAAACTCCTGGATTGATGATGTGGACTCCGTCTGGAAAATTGGTCATGGCACTGTTATCCTTGGTACCGTCTTTATCGACCTGGGTCCCAACCCCAGGATGAAGATTGGCAGAAACTGTCATATCTTAGGTGAGGTGAGGATAGTTCACAGCGCCTTAGGGGAAGACTGCACCGTGGAGAACTCCAGGCTGGAAAATGTGGTGGCCGGTGACAACGTAGTGATCAGGAATTCCATTCTTACTGCTGACCGGTTGACGGTTATTCCTCCAGGAGTTGAGGTACTTCACGGAGATCTCTCTGGGCTGAAGAGCATAAGGGCACAGCAACGCCAGGTATTGAGAGAGCTACGAGCTATGTATGCAGAGGCATTCCGAAAGGGCCAGATCGAGACAGATGCCGATTATTATACCAAGGGTGTCGATGAAACCAACGTTTACGTGGATTCGGACATCTTAGGAAAGATAGTTTCTTCCGCTACGAAACTCCAACCTGGAGATATTTTGACAGACCGATAAAAAGCTCTCTGGACTTTTCATAGGCGGAAACCTTAAGATTTATGTCAAGTCTTTGGATGTGTGGAGTGTAGAATTGAAATATCTAGAATGAAAGACGGGGCGTTGGCTCGATAGATACGTTAAGCAGGGAATATAAGATCAAATTTTCTCCTCATGCGAGGAGAAGAGCAAAATGGTATGATATCCCAGACGCGACAGTCGAAAATATTCTCGAAGAAAAGGAATTAGTTCGAGGCAATCAGGAGATTGTACAAGATGTTCAAGGCCTCAAGTATCGATGAAAGATTGTCCTTTCGGTAGAAGGCTATTTAGTGACTCTAATAATGGATTACCCTTTAAGGAGAGGGAGAAAAAATGGAAGTATACTACGACGATGAAGTAGATGCCCTGTATCTAAGATTAGCTAATGAACCGGCAGAAGGGGTTATAGAAATTACCGACCGTGTCAATATAGATACAACTTCTCACAATACAATAGTATGCGTTGAAATTCTTCATGCTTCTAAGGATTGGATTTAGACACATTGCTGTCTTACTCCCTCGGATTTGAAAAAGAATTGGTAATTCGAAAGAACTGTTAACAAACTGTCGCAGCCGACGGAGTAAGGGCATCGCTGAATTCTATCGTTGTACACCACAAATACCATAAAAACCTCAAATGAGATATTCGAAAAGAAAAGCATGCCATTGTTGGTGGATCGGCACTTAGTCCTTTCCTTCAGTCATTTAATAACTAACTGAACAATTCCATTGAAGGAAAGGAGATTACACTATGGAAACAGTATTACTGAAAGTAGTGTGGATATTGCTCATCGGTGCGGTTTGTGGCTTTTTAGCAACCTGGCTTGGCATAGGTGGATGTTTCCTGAGGATACCAATGATGATGGCACTCCTGGGCTTGACCATCAAATCGGCTTACGCGGTGAATATGGCAGTTATAGCGATTGCCACAATACCTGGTGTAATTACGCATTACAAAATGAGGCACGTGTACAGTAAAGGTTTTCTCGTAGCTGCTATTGGATCTGCGATTGGTGTGATAATTGGCACGCAGATCGCGATGTATGTTCCGAGTGCGACCCTCAAAGTGATCTTCGGTGTCGCATGTATTCTCATCGGTATTTACACATCGTACTGTGCCATAAAGAGCAAAGCCAAGACATCTGCAAGGGTAACGGTGGATCAGGTGGAGAAGTTGGAGCATGGCCTGAAACTCGGGGTATTGATGTTTTTGGCTGGAGTAGCCACTGGTCTTTGCGGATTTGGTGGGGGCATTTATTACATGCCCATCTACAATGCGCTCTCCTACCCAATGCACATAGCCATCGGCACATCTTCCACGCAGATGATACCTGTTGCCGGAATCGGGGCAGCTAACCTGTCGATACACGGATTTCAAAACTGGTTCTATCTCGTAACAATCGGCCTGGTGACATTAGTCTCCTCGTGGTTGGGTGCACGAACTACAAAAGCGATGAAGGCATGGGTTTTAAGGATAATATTTGGAGTTGTCATTTTGCTCGTTGGGCTATCTGTAGCTATTGGTGTAATCTAGATGAGGCTTGCGAATAAGAACCGAATGAACTGGGATGGTAAAAGCTGCGCTGCTTCGCTATGCAGCTTTTACCATCCGGTTGTGTGGAGCTTTTGTCAGAGGAGTATCTCGGAACACTTCGGTTTCAAACGAACAACGGGGTGGTGGAGATGTTCCGCTGGATTTTGTTCATTTCAGTGCTTGTGAATGGTTTGTTGATTGGCCTGGTGACCGGACAGGCGCTCAGCGCGGTGAGCACCTGGATGGTTGGAAATGAGCGGCGGCCTTGGCAGCAGTGGGGCACTGCCGCGGGGGTAGATATGAGCATCTACCCTGGAGCTATTCAACCCAAGGAGTTTCGGCAAGGCGAGAATCTCGTTCAGGCCGTTATCCCTACCGGTGGAAAGTGGTACACAGGAATAAAACCTGTAGATCCAGATTTCAAGGAGGGTGACCTCCGTGCCTGGACGTCGTGTCCTCTCTCCTACACAGACTGGATAGGCAATGTTTTGGATGGCGACCCCACCACCGCTGACACTTATCCTCTACATCCGCGTTATAGCCCTTTGCGCTCTATGTGGAACCTCGACTTCGGTGTTCCCGTTCCTGCTAACCGGTTCGTCTTCTATCCCCGTCAAGAAGGCACAGATTCCTTTGGTAATCCCTGCAAAGACAACTACATGAGAGGATATGTATTGTCCGCTGCCTCCGAATGGGTGGATTTCTTGAAGGATGAAACGAAATGGAACCCGGTGAGGCGCGATTTTCCCATCATTCTCGATCATAACGATGAGAATCAGAAGAGTATAGTGGTGGTCGATTTTCCCACTCAGTACCTCCGTCTGTTCAGGCTCAGACCGACGGTGATGCGACACTTTGAGGTGGCCGAGATCGAAGTCTACGGCAGAGGGTTTGTTTCCAGGGCCGTGTACACCTCTAAGATAATCGATCTGGGAGAGAAGTTAAATTTCGGGAAGATCGAATGGGCGATGAGCAAGTGGAGGAGAGTGACCAAAATATCAAATGAAGATACGCTTCTGACACTTGAGGCCGCCCCAGAGGCTGAAGCTTATGTAAAGGTCGAAACCAGAAGCGGCAATGATGACACCCCTCTTGTCTATCAGCTATATACAGATACTGGTGGGTTGAGGGTAGTTGACAGAGAAACGTGGCTGCGCTCGAAGAGGCGCAGTCCAACCTCACCGATACAACCAAACCTGAGAGCGCCTGTTATAGACGATAAGGACAACTGGAGTCCTTGGTCCGTACCATATCTGATTTCGGGTCAACAGATCACCTCACCTGGCCCAAGGCGGTATTTCCAGTTCAGAATCACCCTAAACACCGAATCCCTTGAAGAAATGGCTCGGGTTGACTCCTTGTGGTTCCAGATATCTCCTCTCCTGGCTGAAAAGATTGTGGGAGAGGTCGCTGCCCTGGGGGAACCTTCTTTGCCCGGCGGTGTCTCTACTGTTGTACCTGGCAAACTGACCACTTTCACCTATGACATAAGAGCTCAATTCACATCTGCCAGCCAAGCGGGATTTGATTCTCTGCAGATTGATGTGCCTGCCCCTGCCATCTTTGACTCTCTCCAGGTTTATGCAATAGAGGGCTTTGAGACTATCCCGGACGATTCAGTCTCGGCTGCTGTCAATGATGGGCATCTCACTCTCTATTTTCCTTCCCGAAGGGTTGGCTATGCAGGTTATGATCGGCTGCGGATTTTCTTCAAGACGATGGTATTCATCCATGGCACCCGCTTCACCGGCAGGGTCTGGCAGAGTGGCAGCGATCTGTTACCCCAGTGCATCACACCAGGCAATGCCAACGATGATGTCACTTCCGACGATCTTAAGGTGTCGGTCTTCGAGAAAAGTATGCCCAAAATCCTTGACTGGGTAGATGTTTCACCCCGAGTTTTCACTCCCAATGGCGACCGAGTGAACGATAGGCTTCAGATCTCCTATGTGCTTCTCAAACTCACCGCTCCGGCCACAATCAATATCCTCGTCTACGACCTCTCGGGCAGGCTGGTTCGCGAGATATACTCTGGGAAAGACAGAGCAGGCAGATACCAAAGAACCTGGGATGGTAAAGATAAAGATGGACAGCCTGTTCTGCCTGGAACCTACATCTACTTGATATCTGTTAATACCAACTCTGGCAGCTCCCAGAAAATGGGGACGGTATCGGTCGCTTATTGAAAGTGCTGATAGATGAAAAGAGCAAAGCGTGGGAAGCTAAGAGACTGGATAGAACTGTTTGACGTCTCCGATAATAGTGTTTCACGGGTTCTCAGTAGGATTTACGGGGAAGACCCGGCGGTGACAGAGGCCCGGAGGCGATTTTATCTTGAGGCCCTTTCTGCATTTGGGCGCACATACGGTTCAGAGGCAGAGGTCATAATTGTGAGAACTCCCGCCAGGGTGAACCTGATGGGAGTTCATGTCGATCACCGGGGGGGTTATACCAACTACATCTGCATTGCCAGGGAGATACTGATGGTCTGTCAGGAAAGGGAAGACGACCGAGTGATCCTGCATAACATAGATTCGGCGTTTGAGCCCAGTGATTTCCGCATAAACCAGGAACTTCCAGAAAGCAAAAGGGGTAACTGGATGAAATATATTGAACGGGCTGAAATCACACCTGGCCACTGGAGTAATTATATTAAAGCGGCTGTCCTACGACTCCAGGATAGATTTCAGAATAGGGCCCTGAAGGGGATGAATATTATGGTGAGCGGCGACATTCCTTCCTCTGCAGGACTCAGTTCATCTTCAGCCCTGGTAGTAGCATCAGCCCTGGCGACCGTGGAGCTGAATAACTTGGATATTTCAAGGCAAGAGCTTGTGGAATTATGCGCCCAGGGAGAATGGTATGTGGGCACCCGGGGCGGAGCGGGAGACCAGGCTGCGATGCTCTTTGGCAGGAGAGGTTACATAACTCATATGAGGTTTCTCCCCTTCAGGCAAGAGGAGATAGAATATATTCCCTTTCCAAAGGGCTACAAGGTGATTATCTGCAATTCCTTAAGACAGGCTAGCAAGTCGGGTTCAGAACGGAGTGCTTACAACCAAACTATCGCCGCATATGAGACTGTGTTGATGTTAATAAAAGAGATCTTGACGAAAAAGAGAGGGTACTCCCCCCGGTTCGTGGAGAGTCGAGTAAAACACCTGCGAGATGTGAATGAGCCAACCCTTGGCGTGCGAACCGAGCAGATCTATGAGATACTCAAGTGTCTGCCAGAGAGAATAAGCCGGCAGGAGCTTCTAGCCAGACTGCCTTCTTATCGGGAGAGATTACTCCAGATATTCAAGACCCATGAAGAGCCAGAAGAGGGTTATAAAGTCAGGCAGGTTGCCCTTTTCGGGTTGGCTGAGTGTCAGAGAGGTGAGATAACCGCCCAGTTGCTGAAAAAGGGAGAGATCGAAAAGTTCGGACAACTTATGTATATCTCTCATGACGGTGACCGTGTGGTTAGCTTTGATGAACACGGCAGGCGGAAAAGGTGGGATAACAGAGTGACCAACGAATACTTGGATAGACTGATCAATGCCCTTAAGAGTCCTGACTCAGAGGCAAGAGAGGGGGCCCGGCTTTATATGCAGCCCGGGGGATATGGTTGCAGTTGTGAGGAGATGGATCAGATGGTGGACATTGCCCGTCGAGTTCCCGGGGTGATAGGGGCAGGCCTGACCGGAGCAGGACTTGGAGGTTGCATCTTGGTATTAGTTAGCAGTGAAAAAGTACAGGAGGTTATAGATGCATTAGCCGAGAACTATTATCTCCCAAGAGGACTTCATCCGGCGGCAGAGGTGTGCGTTCTCACCGAGGGAGCCGGTGTGATAGACAGCGGGGAGCGCAAGAGGTGAAGTGTAACTGGTCCCGAAAAGATTGCTCCTAAATAGAGGTCGGAAGATGGAAATAGCCGTTTTTCTCAGTTCAAAAGTTTAAGCAGAGAGGAGATGATAATGGGGAAGATTTCTGTCAGTCCTGAGGGAACAAGATACGATTTGCCGGATGCGGCAGCGGATGAGCAAGAGATCAGGCTTCTAAAGGAGATCACAGCCAGGCA
>Ga0164318_10003936_pt1 | contig 14152 bp, 19 predicted proteins | sample GuaBasSedimGuay9_FD_113734 | JGI IMG/M metagenome (GOLD analysis project Ga0164318, IMG submission 113734) | Subseafloor sediment microbial communities from Guaymas Basin, Gulf of California, Mexico - Guay9, Core 4571-4, 0-3 cm | ecosystem: Environmental > Aquatic > Marine > Hydrothermal vents...
GGCGTTCGTGATCAAGCAGCTTATTCCAGCGGTCCGGGGTTTTAAAGGCTTAGGATCAGCCCAGCGACGGAATTTTCGGGGAGTAATGCCGAATATTTCGCAGGCTTTTTTCTGGCCAATACCTTTGGTCATGGATTCTTTGATAATATTTACCACGGCTTTTTTGATTTCCGGTTTAAAATGGCCGATAAGAGGGCCTTTAAGTCCTATCTCGTTCTTTTTTTTAATAAAGCCAGCTCCTGACCAACGGCCGACAGGGCGTCTTTGGTTTCGTTCAGCTCTTTGGATATTCTTTGGTACTGATCTACGGACACGGTTTGTTGCCGGCGTCCGGGCTTTCGCGGATTGGCAAGGGCTTCGATGCCCGCTGCTTTGATCTTTTGGGGCTGTTCCGGGGTGAGTTTTACGTGTTCTTTTTTTTGGATTTATGTTCATAATAGTGTCCAATTTTGGCCTCTTTTGGGTATTATCCTCTTTTTTGCCGGTATTGGCCAGGAGCGACAAATTTGTCGCTCCTGGCCAATACCGATAGTTAATTAACTGTGAGGTTTGAGGACGCTATCGCTGAAAAAACGGGGAATTATTGCTGTGTGAAAGGAACCTGTAGAACCGAGAAGGGTCCGGAAGAGACCCCATGTTAAACCCGCACATTTCCGAAAGCGCGGGATGGGAGTCAAGGAAGTCGATAAGAGCCGGAACGGATTTTATCTGTTCAAGATGTTTAACAATGAAGGCTCTGATCATGGCGTGTCGGGAATATCCGGTACGGCCGGTAGAGTAATTTTTGTCATGGACACCGGATAGGTCAAGAGATTTGAACAGTAAGTAATATTTTCGATAGAAGTTTGAGTTTTGTATTAGAAGCTGGAGATCGTAAAAAAGAGAGAGTTGAAAATGAACCATAAATTTCCTCCGTTTTTGTTGTAACGCCCGTGTTTGTCTATAGTTACAGCATATCACAAACGGAGGAAATTGCAAGAAAACAATTTGTATAAATTGTTTAAATATAAAGACTTATGCGTTTTGCATGAGGCATAGAAAGATTAAAATAAGGAGGGAAAGGATGCAAGTGTTGATTATCTTTAATCGTAATCCGTATGATGGAACAGATGTGACTTGGAACGGCTTACGGCTGGTAGAGAAGTTACTCGACCTAAAAATGGAAGTGCACCTTTTTTTAATGAATGATTCAGTGGACATGGCCAGGAATGCCTGTAAGCCGCCGGAAGAGTTTTTTGATTTAGGTAAGATGCTTAAAGATCTAATAGCAAAATCTGTGCCGGTTAAGGTTTGCGGTACATGCAAGGTAAGATGCGGTATGCATAAGGGCGAACCTTATTTTGATGGCGCTCAAGAAGCAAAAATGCCTGAATTAGCGGAATGGGTAAAAGAGGCTGATAAGATTATCACGTTTTGATTAGAATTCGCTATTTTTAGTGGTATTTAATAGAGGCTTTAAAATGAAAAGAGGAAAAATGAAGCAAACATTTGAAGGATGGTTATTTAACAGGTTAGAGATTGTGGGAAATGAGCAATATAATCATGTGGGATGTGAAGGAGAGAGTAAGGAATTTGGCAATTTCTTATCACAGTTTGTTCCTGAAAATGGCATGAAAAGAAAAGTGAAGTTTACTATAGAAGCATTGGAAGGTTCCAAGATGTTGGACGAATACAAAAAACCAAAGTCATATATTTAACTAAAGCTGGAATTATAGAAGCATGGAACAAACAGATGTAATTATAATAGGAGCAGGACCGGCAGGGCTTAGCGCGGGTATATACGCCGGTTATTATGGGCTAAGGGCGATAATTTTCGAGGAAAATATCCCGGGAGGGTTGGCCGCGGAGATTCCTTTATTAGAAGATTATCCGGGCTTGCACGCAGGGATTAGCGGCAGGGATTTAGTTGAAAAGATGGTTGAACAGTGTAAAAAAACAGGAACCGAAATACGGCAGTTTGAAAAAGTCAATAATCTGACTCTTGGAAAGAAAGAAAAAATAGTTGAAACAGATAAATCTAAATATACCGCTGATTACCTAATTATTGCCTCAGGACGGCAGCCGAAAGCGCTTGACGTACCGGGTGCAAACGAATTCCGCGGCAAAGGAGTCAGCTATTGCGCGGTTTGCGACAGTGCCTTTTTTAAGAATAGAAAGGTGGTTGTGATCGGAAAAGGTACCCCCGCGGCAGAGATTGCGTTATATCTGGCTGAATCTGCCTCATCGTTGGTTTTAGCTTGTTTAAGTCCAAGAGCGGAAGCAGAAAGGATTCTCGTGGAAAGGTTATCAAAGCGGGATGTAGAGGTTTTGGTTAATGTAGAAACTAAAGAGATCAAAGGAGATGTAAAGGTAAAAAGCGTGATTTTAGCCGATAAGAAAACAGGCAAAACAAGAGAGATAGAAACCGATGGTGTGTTTTTACAACTAGAAGAAACGCCTAATAGTCAGCTAGCGGAAAAAGCCGTAATACGAATAAACAAAAAGAAATATATTATTGTCGATGAGAAAGGGCTGACGAATATTGAAGGTGTGTACGCTGTTGGAGATATAACCGATCGTCCGATAAAAAAGATAATAACCGCCGTTGCGCAAGCGGCTATCGCGGTTAATGATATATTTGAAAGAAGAAGCGTATAATAATGTCACAGGATAGAAAAGAAAAACGAATAGGTATTTTTATTTGCCATTGCGGTAAGAACATCGCCGGAGGCGTGGACATAAAGGCTTTGCTGGAAATATCAAAAAAGCTTGAGGAGGTTGTTTTTGTTACGGACAATAAATTCTCATGCTCTGAGGAAGGGCAAATCGCTATCCAGAATGCCATAAAAGATAATGATTTGAACAGAATTGTAGTTGTTGCTTGTGATCCCAGCTTACATCTTTTGACTTTCCAGCATTGCGGAAAAAAAATGGGAATAGACCCGGCTTTTGTGGATTTAATTGATATCAGGAAATGGACTATGTTCGGAAGCCCAAATAAGGTTGATGAAAAAGAGGCTCTCATTAATTCACAAAAGTTTATAGAGCAGGCTGCAAAGAGAATGCGTTTAAAACGCATAGTACCCAAAGTGAACGTTGAAGTTAATCAATCGGTCATTGTAATCGGAGCAGGGGTAGCAGGCCTTGAAGCCTCTTTAGACTTAGCGGACAAAGGTTACAAGGTGTACCTTATAGAGAGGCTGCCTACCATCGGCGGCAAGATGGCGCTTCTTTACAAGGTTTTTCCCACAAATGACTGCGCCCCTTGTATATTAGCGCCTAAGACCGCGTATGCAAATATTCATCCGAATATAAATTTACTAACCAAGTCAGAAGTAGCCAATGTAGAAGGGCATATAGGTAATTTTAGTGTTGTAGTTAACCAGAAGCCCAGATATGTTGATGAAAAAAAATGTACCGGCTGCGGATTATGTATCGAAAAATGTCCTACAAAAGTAATTGACGATGAATATTCGAGAGGTATCGGTGAGCGCAAGGCAATATATATACCTTACGATCAAGCAATACCCAAGAAAGCCGTTATAGATTCTCAAAATTGTCTTTATTTTCAGAAAGATACTTGCAGGTTATGCGAAAAAGTTTGCCCTGTTCAGGCGATAGATTTTAAACAGGAACCTAAAGCTATAGAGTTAAAGGCAGGCGCTATTATTGTAGCCACCGGTTTTGATGAATATAACCCTGTTCAGAAAGTAGAGTACGGGTATAGGCGGTATGGCAATGTTATAACTCAATTCCAGCTGGCAAGGCTTTTGGATATAGACGGGCCCACAAAAGGGAAACTTTTAAGGCCCACGGATAAAAGAGAACCGCGCAGTATCGTGATGATCCAGTGCGTGGGTTCACGTGATGAAAACGCTAATGGATATTGTTCGTCAGTTTGTTGCATGTATGCCTTAAAGCACGCGCAGATAATAAAAGAAATGATTTTACCTGATTCTCAAATTTACATTTCTTATATAGATATGCGTACCGCGGGCAAAGGGTTTGAAGAATATTACAGGCGTACAAGGGAAATCGGCATTAATTTTATTCACGGTAGGCCTTCGGAGGTTATCGAGAATAATAAAACAAAGAATCTTATTTTGAAAGTCGAGGATTCTGATGTAGGGGAGCTTATTAATTTAGAGGCAGATTTGGTTGTACTTTCTTGTGCGACAGTACCATCGCAAGGTACAAAACAGCTTGCAGGACTTTTAGGCGTAAACCTGGATGCAAACGGATTTTTTAAGGAACTTCATCCTAAACTTAGGCCTGTTGAGACGAATATCAGGGGTATTTATATCTGTGGTTCGGCACAGGGGCCCAAAGATATTCCCGATTCGATCATTCAGGCAAAGGCGGCCGCTTCATGCGCGGATAGCGAATTAAGAAAAGGCGAGATCCAGCTTCCCGAAGCTATTGTTCACCCCGTTAGAAGTTGACCAAATAGACTATGCGATAAAATCGGACGATTAACTTCTAACGGGGGAAAAAAAGTAAATTAAGGAGGTATTAACTATGGCAGAGGTTTATGTAGAAGAGTTTATGTCTCCGGGCTGTGTAGGGTGCCCGGCTGTAAAAGAAATGCTTAAGAGTTTATCTGAAGAATTGAGCGGTGAGATAACAGTAGAGGAAGTAGATATTACTGTCGATACTTCAAGGGCCGCCCAGTATGGAGTTATGTCTGTTCCCGCTATAGCTATTAATGGTGACCTTAAATTTATGGGTGTACCAAAAAAAGAAGAACTTAAAAAAGCGCTTCAGGAGGAACTAGATAAGGATTAACCCCGTTAGACCTTATGGAGGTTTTGATGGGGTTTATTAAATAAATTAGGAGGTCTAACGGGGTGAATGAGGTTAAAAAAATGGTTTCTACATCAGAACTTGATTCTGGCTTTAAATCCGATGTCTTGGCGCATACTGATGCGCGGGGTTTAAACGCCTGTTTTAGCTGCGGGACTTGTTCGGCAGGGTGTCCCATCCATGAGGTATTCCCGGATTATAGCCCGAAGAAATTAGCCAAGATGGTAAGGCTTGGGATGAAAAAAGAGGTTTTAAGCAGCCCTTATATCTGGTATTGCGCTACTTGCCGCAATTGTGTAGAACACTGCCCCCAGAATGTTAAATTCTTTGATATTTTGAATGTCTTAAAGAATATGGCAGCCAAGGAAGGTTATGCTCCTGCGGCATGGGTTGAACAGACAAAACATGTTGGGGAGACAGGCATAGTTTTTGCGGCGGAAGATAATTGGATTAAGAAAAGAGAAGTGCTTTTCCTGCGTCCTTTAAAGGCGTATGCGGAGAAGGTTAGAAAAATAATTGAGAAGACTGGAATTACTAAAATTAAACCAAGAGTTAATTCAAAATGAACAAATATGCGTTATTTTTAGGTTGCACTACGCCTGTTAAGGTTCCCCAATATGAACTTGCTTCCAGATGGGTTTGCGAATATTTTGGGATCGAATTAATTGATTTTGAGGAATTTACCTGTTGCGGCATTAATCAGCTTAATCTGAGTATAGAGGCAGGGCTTTTGATGGCGGCAATGAATCTGGCTTTGGCAGAAGCCAAAGGGTTGGATATTCTTACGCTTTGCGCCGCCTGCACAGGCGCTTTGGCAGAAGCGATAGAAAAGCTCAAAGATGAAACAACAAGAAATAGCGTAAACGAAAAATTGCGGGATGTTGGTTTGGAGTATAAGGGAAAAACAAAAGTAAGGCATATTTCAAGAGTTCTTTATGAAGAAATAGGAACGGAAAAAATAAAGCGGGAAATAAAGAAGGATTTATCCGCTTTACGGGTAGCTCCTCATTATGGCTGTCATTACTTGAGACCAAAGTCTGCGTTTGAGAATTTTGAGGAGCCGGATAATCCCAGAACGCTTCATGGGCTTATTTCCGCTACAGGGGCACAGCCAGTGGAATATGAAACACTTAATCTTTGCTGTGGAGGAAAGGTTTTTCCGGTTTCTGAAGATTTAAGCCGTGCGTTAGTGCAAAAGAAACTTGATAGCCTTGCGAATAAAGAAGTAGACGCGATGGTTCTTCAATGCCAGACTTGTTATCTTATGTACAGTGATCAGCAGAAAGAGATAAATAAAGAGTATGATAATCAATATAGTTTGCCCGTAATTCTTTATCCACAACTTTTAGGATTTGCTTTGGGCGCGGACCCGGTAAAAGATCTTGCATTAAATTTACACAACATTTCGCCGGAGAAAATTCTATCTAAGGTGATATAGAGAGGTTAGATGTAATAAACAATACTATTTCGTCAGGGAGGCAGGAGATGTTTAAAGTAGATAAAAAAAAATGTATAAGATGCGGGGCATGTGTCAACGTTTGCCCTGCCGGAGCAATATCACTGAAAAATGATAAAGCTGTGATTAGCGATAAATGTGTGGATTGCGGCAGGTGTGTTCAAGTTTGTCCGGCTAACGCGATTTACCCCGGCACGCAATCACGGCAAGATATTTCTTTGAAGCAAGGGCAAATGTTTCCCGGAGGTGGCATTGGTACGGGGAGAGGTCCTGGCCGCGGCATGCCTGCCCGCTGAAGCTTTGGCGGAGGCGGGGGTAGAGGCATGGGAAGGAGGTTAGGAAGGGGCCCGCGTGGCGGCAAAGGCGGCGGTCATGGCGGCGGGCGAAAATGGTAATGTTTAATCTTGAAATTCTAAGTCAAATATAACAAGGAGGAAAAGGTAATGTTAGATACAAATCTTAAACATGTGGAAAGTCAGGAGGAACTTAAAGAGCTATTAGAAAACAATGTTAATGTTATGATTTGCTGCGGTCGTATGGGGCCAATGTGTATCCCTGTGTACGGCATTATGGAAGAATTAGAGGAGGAATATTCTCATATCCAAATGAGAGATATGGATTTTGATATTCCGGTCGCTTCTTTTATCAGGAATCTCCCGGAGTGTTCTTTCTTTATGGGATTGCCATTTACCGTATATTTTAAAGACGGTAAGGTTGTCGAGGCCACAAGCAGTATCCAAGATAACAAACAGATAACAGGGATATTGGACAAAGTATTTTCCAATAAAGTTTCAGCCAAAATGAAGCAATAAAGCCTTTTGTTCGAGTTCGTATTTGAAAAAGGAGAATGGGTTATGTTTAGAAGAATAGTGAAAAATTTCGGCCCCGAATGGGGTGCCGCAGTTATGGGAACAGCGGCTCTTTGCATTACTATGCAGTTATCCTCCGAGGTTGCCAGGCCTTTTTCGGCCCTTTTGTATGTGGGTTTGGGATTTTATCTGCTGACTACCGTTATGTTTATCGCGTTTTTAATCCCATGGACATTGAGATTTTTTATGTATCCGGAAGAGGTCAGAAAAGACTTGAGCCATCCGATAAAAGGCAATTTTTTTCCTACCATGCCTATTTCTTTTATTCTGGCAGGGACAGGTACTAATAAACTCGGTCCGATGCTTTTTGGCCCGGAGTTTTCCTATCATTTAAGCGTAATCTTTTTCTTTTTGGGAGTTATAGGAATTTTTACTTTTGGCTATTTATTGGTAAGGATTCACTTTTTGAACAGAGAAATGCGTTTGAACGATGCGAATTTTTCGTGGTTTATCCCTCCGGTTTCCCATCTCATAATACCGGTCCTTGGAACTTGCTTATTGGATGTTTATTGGGCCGGAACAGCTTTAGCTTCCGTTCTTTTTGTAATCTCTATGGTAGCATTGGGTGTTGGGTTTTTTAATTTTTTGTTTGTCGGCTCAATGGTATGGCGCCGTTATGTCTGCGGCACAATTCCGCAGGGAAACCTGGCGCCGACAATTATGATAGGCATAGCGCCGACCGCTATTATGGTTGTATTTTTAATAAAGTTTATCGAGGCTATCGAAGCTTCACACGGGACCCTGTTTGGCATAAATTTCGCGGCAGTATTTCCATTTATAAAGATAAGCGCGGCAATTTTGTGGGGTTTTTCTTTCTGGTGGTTTTTTTTGGTGATAATTTTAGTTACTCATTATATCAAGATCAAAGAACATCCATTGGGTTTTAGTTGGTGGGCATACACATTTCCGCTGGAGGCGTTTATCGTTTCCACGGGCCTTCTGGCTAAATGCGTAGCGCCTTATTTTTTTCGCGGAGCGCTCATAGGTTTAAATACACTGGCAGTGGCAATTTGGGTAGTTGTTGTATTTGCTACTATTAAATGGCTTGAAAGCGGGGCCTTTTTTAAGCAACAGCACTAAAAATTGGAGGCCAAAATGAAAATCCGTTCTGTAACTATAGCTTTGACGATTGTTTTAATTCCTTTTATTCTAGGGGGCGTTTTGTTTAACGCGAGATTACACAGCACAGCCGCTGAAAAAGGAAGTTTTATATCTGATACGAGATATGAGAACAAGGGGATAAACCATAAAGAAATAAGCATAGACTGGTCTTTTTGCCCCGATTGGCAATATAAACCTTTGTTTTTCCCTGCCAAAGAATACTTTGTATTCGTTTTTCACTATAAAAATGACAGTGAATATGATATAGAGCTTGTGCCTTCTTACACTTTTATTTCACCGCGCCATAGGCGATATCCAGCCAATGAAGAGATATCAATGTATATAGAAGACGATGTAGAAGATGAGCTTGGAATAACCGACGAAACTTCCATGAGTTATAAGATTTCCCCCGGCGCTACAAAACATTATATTGTGACGTTTGAAAAACCCGAAAATTTAAATCATTTTTATATAGATGTAGATATTTTCAGAGATGATACACTGCGTTTATATTATGAGAAAAAAGGCGGCACATGGGTAAATGCCAACAATGAATTAATTGACAAATACAGAGGACGAGGTTAAAGAGAAATAATAAATCTATAACAAACGGCTTGTTAAAGGTAGTATTTATAGGAGGTGACGATATGCCTTGGGTTGATGAAGAAAAATGTACCGGTTGTAATGTTTGCGTTGAAAAGTGCCCGGTAGACGCGATTTCGATGGAAAATGAGAGAGCGAGGATAAATATGGAAGAATGCATCCGTTGTGGCACTTGCCATAGCGTGTGCCCCAATGAGGCGGTAAGGCATGACAGCGAAAAGATACCGGAGAATGTAAAGAATAATGTGGCACAGACAAAGAAATTTATGGAACTTTGCGCAAAATATCTTCGTGATATTAAAGAAAAAGGAAAATGTCTTCAACGTATGATAAAGCATTATAATAAAGAAAAAATCGTTGCTGAAAAGACCATAGAAGAACTGACGAAACTTAAAAAAGGGGATTAGGCTTGAAAGATTCGATTTCGGGAAGATTTAAGTTTTGTCCATTATGCGGTCGCGTTTTAGGCGAAAAACAAATAGAGGGGCAGAGACGGTCAGTTTGTCAGAAATGCGGTTGGGTTTATTATAAAAATCCTTTGCCGGTAGCGGTTTGTGCAGCGAAAAATAAGGAAGGTAAAATTCTTATAGTCAAAAGAAACCTAAAGCCGGGAATTAATAAGTGGGCTTTACCCGGAGGATTTATTGAATCAGATGAATCGCCCGAAGTTGCCTGTTTAAGGGAGCTGAAGGAAGAAACGGGCCTCAAAGGTAAAATTAAAAAATTGATAGGGATTTACATCCACAAAACGAAGGAATATGGGTCGCTTCTTGTCATTGGGTATGAAGTCATGATTGTCCGGGGTTTGTTATCATTGAATAATGAATTGAAAGACGCGAAATTTTTCAGCAAAGAAGATATTCTGTTTATACCGTTTTCGTCGCATAGGAACATAATAGAAAAAATATAGAAAGGTTTTATAAATGAAGATACAGGTTCTTTTCGATAAGGATAGAGAGGATAAAAAACTACATATTGGCTGGGGAGTTTCGTTTCTAATTGGTAATAAAATACTATTTGATACCGGAGAGAATGGTAAGTGTTTGCTTGAGAATATGCGCTCTCTAAAGGTTAGCATAGATAAAATTGAGGCAATAGTAATATCTCATGATCACTGGGATCATTGGGGAGGGTTATGGGATTTATTAAAAATCAAAAAGGGAATGCGTGTATATATTTGCCCTAATTTCAGCCCTGATTTTAAAGACAAGGCTAAAAAGTTTGGTGCCAGCCTTATCGAGATAGATAAATTAACACAAATTTTGCCGGGTATATTTTCTACAGGAGAAATAGCCGGGGCCTATCATAATAAATACATGGCAGAGCAAGCCATGGTGTTAAAAACGAAAAATGGTATTACCATAATTACAGGATGCGCTCATCCCGGAATTTTAAAAATGGTTGAAAAGGTAAAAACAAAATTTCCAAAAGAGCCAATTTATTTTGTTTCTGGTGGTTTTCATCTGATGGAATCGGATAAGAGAGCGATAGAGATTGTAGCCGAGGACTTTAAGAAATTGGGCATAATTAAAGCTGGGCCTACGCATTGCAGCGGCCCGGAGGCAGCGGTAATTTTCAAGGAGAAATACGGTAAAAACTTCGTTTCAGTAAAAACAGGTCAAATATTCAAAGTATAATTGAAGAAATTAAGTATGGATGGAGGTAAGTTTAATTATGAATGAAAAACGCGCTGTTGAATACTGCAAAAGATTAGTAAACATGCCTTATAATAAATTGAATTTGGCCAATTATAAGGAAAAACTGGCAAAACTCTTGAAAATAAAAATCAATTTTATAGAAAGCAAATCTTCCGGCCCTATAAAATTGATGTCCGGACAGCATAAAAACGCGGGTATTATTTCAACCAATTATCATGCAACCCGGAAAAGAAGGGTTATTTTGATAGGAAAAGGTATTTTATTCGATGCGGGTGGTTATGACATAAAGCCTTCCGGAAAATATGCGAATATGAAAATTGATATGGCGGGAATGGCAAGTGCTTTTTCGGTTGCGTCTCAATTCATTAATACAAATCTAGCGGTCTATTGTCCTGTTTCCACAAATTTAGTGGCCAATAGCCAGATATTGCCGGGTGATGAGATAAAGATAGGAAATAAATTAGTTACCATAAGTAATACAGACGCGGAAGGAAGATTGATTCTCGCGGAAGCTTTAACGAACGTGTCTCAAGCTTCGAAAGATATTATTATTACCGTAGCAACTTTAACTGGTACAGTTGGATATGCTATCGGTGAAAAAGCCACAGGAGTTTTTACTTTAAATGATGATTTGTATAAAAAATATAAGATGAGTTCGGATAAAGCGGAAGAGTTGGTTTGGAGGCTGCCTTTATGGGGATATCTGGATAAGAAATATTTTAGAAAAAAACGAATAAAGAATTCAGTAGAAGATAAGCCGGGAGCTTCCTTGGCAGCCCTATTTTTAAAACAATTTGTTAAATATCCTGATAATTGGATACATTTAGATATAGCGTACTCCTGTTGGGATAAAAAGAAAGAAAGAGCTACCGGCCAACCAGTCAGGTCTTTGATTAATTTTATAAACATTTTGTGGAAATAAAAAATAGCATATTTTTAATAAGAAGGCGTGTATGTAATGGTTAATCATGATTTGCTTACATTCGGGCCGGTTCCGTCAAGGCGATTGGGACGAAGCTTAGGAATAAATAATATTCCCCCAAAAATCTGCAGTTATTCCTGTATTTACTGCCAACTGGGAAGAACTCTGAACATGCGGGAAGAAAGAAAAGTATTTTACATGCCTGATGAGTTATTGAAAGCTGTAGAAAAGAAAGTCAAAGACGCAAAAAACAAAGGAGAACCTATAGATTATTTTACCTTTGTTCCGGATGGCGAGCCGACCCTGGATGTTAATCTCGGTAAGGTTATAAAATTATTTAGACCGATGGGGATCAAAATCGCTGTTATCTCAAACGCTTCTCTTATATGGCAAAAGGATGTTCAGGATGATTTATGTAAGGCTGATTGGGTTTCTTTGAAGATTGACGCGGTAAATGAAGATGTCTGGCGTAAAATTGATAGACCTCATAGATCTTTGCAGCATGATAAGATATTACAGGGCATAGCAGAGTTTTCGCGCATTTTCACCGGCAAATTGGCCACGGAGACCATGCTTATTCCGAAAGTTAATGACACTGTTCATGAGGTGGAAAAAATCGCAGGTTTTATCGTCGGTTTAAAAAACGTAAAAAGCTACATATCTATCCCGACAAGGCCTCCGGCGGAAAAATGGGTGAAATCGGCAGATGAACAAGCAGTAAACAGGGCATATCAGGTATTTAAAGAGAAATCTATAGACGCGGAATATCTTATCGGTTACGAAGGAAATGCCTTCGCGTTTACGGGAAATGTCGAGGAAGATTTATTAAGCATTACTTCAGTACATCCGATGCGAAAAGAGGCTGTGGATGAATTTTTAAAAAAGGCCAACGGGAATTGGACGATTATTGATAAATTAATAACTGAAAACAAATTAATAGAGACAGAATACAAAGATAATATATTCTATATGAGGAAAATATAAACTTACTTTTAGACGCGGACGCGACGGGTATTCAAAATGCTTAATCAAATTTCAAAAGAGTTAAGAATTCACGCTCCTTTTACGATTTTCGGGGCTGTCACAGGAGTCATAATAATAGCGCTTTTTCAGAAGTTGCCATCAGGCCTTTCCTATAACATCTTTTATGTGCTTCATCCCATTCATGTTGTTTTGAGCGCGCTTGTTACCGCGTCTATGTATAGACTTCACACATGCGAGCGTATAAGCGGTAAGTGTATAAGGGGCAAATGCAATCTTTGGTTTTTGCTTTTTATTGGCTACATCGGCTCTGTAGGCATTGCCACTATAAGTGATTCGATTATTCCTTATTTGGGTGAGGTAATGTTAAAAATGCCTGCTAGAGGAGTCCATCTGGGTTTTATCGAGAAGTGGTGGCTGGTTAATCCTTTGGCTATTATTGGTGTGCTTATAGCCTGTTTCAGGCCGACCACGAAATTTCCTCACATGGGTCATGTTTTATTAAGCACTTGGGCCTCGCTATTTCACATTATTATGTCTATAGGAGGCAAGTCTTTAAATTGGTTTGTGTATCTTGCGATTTTTTTATTTCTTTTTCTCGCGGTATGGATACCTTGTTGTATAAGTGATATAGTATTTCCATTGTTGTTTGTAAAAGACGCTGATCGCCATGGTCAACATTAAAAGATTTACGCTATATTTGTTTCGCTGGCAATAAAGTACTCCTATTCTGTGGCTGGGAGTCAGAAATTTAGGGGGTTGGCATATGGTCTACGATTATAGCCAACTTGATAGGGGGATCGATATTTTTTTGGGTGGATAGATTTATATTTACTTCTAAAGCGGTTGAGATGTGGCATTTCAAAGAAAAAGGTATTTGCGATAGTTGCGGTAAAGAAGCGAGCCTGTGGAGATTAGCATTAGCTCCGGGTTATGACAGGAGAGATTCTGAATCTAAATATTTCTGTATGGAATGTTCCAATGATTCACCTTCCTTGAAGGCGATGTATATATAGTATCTTCAGGTATTCTTTATTCGCCAGTTTTGGCATACGGCGCTTTATCTGATCATACGCCATCCTGAAATAACTGTTCGGATACAGATATTCTCGGTACCTGTAATTCTCAAACGCCCCGGGTTTGCGGACAAGCCATTCTATTACATGCCGATAATTCACTTTGTGTTTGCCGTCACCACGCATCCGCGGGAGTGCATCCGCTTTTTTCTGGGCATACCATATCTCGATGTGCCCGGCATTACTCGCACTTTTCCCCGTTCTCCTATGAGACGACTATCGACCGAATATGTGTTATGCTTTATGTTTATCGTGCTGCTGGGGCCGATCTTAAGTTCTATCGTGCTGCAAGTATCCATTTTAGACCGCGGCAGAGGCTTTATTACCGGTAACTCTTCATTAAAGCGGGGACTCCTTCCGGCGTTAAGCTGCGTGAACAGCTTATTTAAAAATAATTTATAATCGTCTATGCTATTAAAATCTTTGCTCCCGCGCAGCATTAGCGCCTGCCATGCGGCTTTCTTGAACCGGTTATGCCGCTGTTCTATGTCTCCGTTCTCATTCGCTCTGCCAGGCTGTATCTTGTCTCCACCGGTCCCGTAATGTTTCAGCAGTGCGGTGTATCTAGCGGTAAATTCTTTCTCTGTAGCGTCCTTAATTGGCCATCTTTATACCTGCCGGGGTACTTTCGCTGGAATTCTTCAAATATCGTCTTGGCTCCCAGTCCCGGATTTATCTCCAGATACCCCGTAATCTCGCCCCAA
>Ga0164318_10003937_pt1 | contig 14152 bp, 16 predicted proteins | sample GuaBasSedimGuay9_FD_113734 | JGI IMG/M metagenome (GOLD analysis project Ga0164318, IMG submission 113734) | Subseafloor sediment microbial communities from Guaymas Basin, Gulf of California, Mexico - Guay9, Core 4571-4, 0-3 cm | ecosystem: Environmental > Aquatic > Marine > Hydrothermal vents...
ACCTCCGATTTTGTTTATGTACGATTGCACGGGCACGAGCAATTATATGCCTCTAACTATAGTGACCAGCAGCTTGAGGAATGGGCAAATAAGATAAGAAAATGGAATGAAAAGGGGATGGATGTCTATGTCTACTTCGACAACGATGCCAATGCTTATGCCGTAAAGAATGCGCTGAAGCTCAAAGAGCTTTTGAGATAATGTTAATTTTTAAAGAACAAATCTAATTATAACGATAAATCATTATAGTTTGGTGATCCTATGACTGAAATAAAGATTGACAAGGAAAAATGCACCGGCTGCGGCACCTGTGTTGATACATGTCCGATAGGCTTGTATGGATTGAATGATAACAAGGCAGTTATAACCGGTGATATATCGGAGTGCCTGGGTTGCAGGGCGTGTGAGTCATCATGCCCCGCCGGAGCCATCGAGGTTATAGAATAGATTCTATTCTGCATCTCCGATCCTTTAGAAGTTTTGGTATCCTCTTAAATCCGGGGATTCCTGCACTAGATGTTAGCCCGTAGATCGGTGCCTCGGTACTGGTAATTACCACCCCAAAATCTCCCAATCTGTTAACTCTCCTCTTTAACTTACATCTCTCTGGATCCATCGTCCGTGATACTCATAATCACCATAGATACCCAAAATCTTATCTTACCCCGAACATATAAGCGGTGGTTCCTATTTCTATATAATTGGGATACCTATCTCCTGGCCCCTGATGTGACAGCCATGCCGACAGGTTCCATATAAAAATCTATGATTCCAGAGATGTAAAGGATAGTGATGGATAATGTTAAATTCTACAGAATAAAGGACGAAATCAGAATTCTTGGCATTGATGATGCACCCTTTAATTTATATACCGATAGAACGACAATGCTCATAGGAACGATCTTTAGAGGTGGTAACTGGTTGGATGGCGTCCTGAAAACGGAGGTCGAGGTAGATGGGACAGATTCAACAGAAAGGATATCCGAGATGGTCAAAAAAACGAAACACAAAGACTTGAGGATTATTATGCTCGACGGGTTGGGCTTTGGGGGTTTCAATCTCGTAGATATGGAACAACTATTTGAAGAAACAAAGCTTCCGGTCATAGTTATAGTGAGGAAGATGCCCGATTTCGGGGCGATAAAAAAAGCTATGGAAAATCTGGAGTATAGGGGATTCTATGAAAGATGCATGAAAACGGCGGGTAAGCCAAAGAAGGTGGAAACAAAACCAAAGAAGTTCATCCATATACAGCACTTCGGAATTGACTTCTCTGATGCAGCCGAGATAGTCAAGCTCTCTGCAACCAGAAGTTTGATTCCAGAGCCCATAAGAGTTGCTCACCTGATCGCCTCCGGAGTAGTCCTCGGGGAGTCACGGGGCGGGGCTTAATCTAAAAATATATAGAAAACTATAAAGTATTTTTAAATACCTATTCCCAAGATATTTCATGACAAAAAAATTTATCCTACTAATGATCTGCATTAACTGTGCCTCAGCGCAGCTCCTCATAAACGAGATCATGTATAATCCCTCTAAGGAGCAGGGTTCGGATTCCTACAACGAATGGATCGAACTCTTCAATCCAACCAATGATTCAATTAATATTGAGAACTGGACACTGTGTGGCGATAAACTCATCCCGGGGTATGTGAATCACACAGATGGCAAAATTCGGTTTAATCTTACGACGATAGTCCCGCCGGGAAAATATGCGTTGATCACAGATGGCGGCACCGGCACCGAGGTCTATGAAAACTTTAACGTGAATCTAAGCTCTGTTGCATTGCATACCAATTCCAGCAGCATCTGCAATGGCCTGAGTAATGATTTTGGTGAGCTATCCCTGAGGAATTCAGAGGGTATATTGATAGATTTCGTAAACTATTCACACTCCTGGGGCGCCAATGGTGATGGAAAAACCATAGAGAGAAGTAACAGCAGTGAATGGAATTATAGCAGGGTCTATAATGGTACCCCCGGGTTTGAGAACAGTCTCTTTATGCCTACATCAACCACAACCACAAGCACAACCTCGACGACAACTACAACTACAACCACGAGCACAACCTCGACGACCACCCTGCCAAGGCCCAGGCGCCGTCACCATTATCCTCCCCGTGATACAACGAGCACTACAACGAGCACTACAACAATCACTACTACAACGACAACCACGACTTCGACAACAACCTCTTCTACCACAACCACAACCACAACCACAACCACAACCACAACCTCGACGACAACTACCACAACCACAACCACAACCACGACTGCTGCCAAAACGACAACTTCAACGAGCACCACTGCTACCCTGCGTAAGGTTCAGGCCCCCGAGCCGGTGGGGAAGGCTATATCCTCTCCAAAAGAATCGGGTTCGGATATGCTTCTGACAATAATCCCCATACTGTTTCTGATAATCTCCACGGGTTACCTAACATCCAAAAGGGCAAAAAAGAAAAAAGGGCATAGAGACCTATAAAAATATCGGCGTTACATAGACCTCTATCAATCCCGCCACAAATAAAAGCAAACAGGCCAGTATGAGCAGATCTAATGAGTCAATTAATATGTGCCCGAACTCCTTTGTCCCGAGGTCGTGATTTGCAACGGCAACGGAGATAATCCCACCCCCCAGGGCCCCAAGAAAATATGCCGACACCTCCGGAATTCCATGGATCAGGTAGCAAAGACTGATGGAAAAGGATTGGAAATAGTGCCGAATAAATTCTAAATGACCCGAACCTGCGCATTCTGCGATGGAATTTCTTATTATATTCCCAACTGCAACACCAATAACCGATGCATTTAACGTGAGGATGAATATCGCTCCAGCACCATAAAGAAAAGAGAATATGATGCAGAAAAAAAGTACTCTGAAATTGTTAATTAAAATATCCACCAGTATGTCCGTTCTACCTAAAGTGCCACTTATACCCATGATCTCTATCGATTCAATGACCTGAATCTGAAAACTAAAGAGTCTTTCCACAACGGGATCCGGCAGGATAGTGCACCACAGGGAATAAGAAGCCAACAAACCCAGAAACAGACAAACGAACATAGAAAGTGCCCTACCGTGCTCTTTTATAAGAAATGTTTCTCTGTATACCCTTTTATCCTTTTCCTCCTCCAATCTGATGGTTTTATACATTATTACGATCAGGGGCATTGTCGTCAGGAAAATGCTCAGAATGCTTGCGTATGTCCCAAAAAGGAAATAGGAGAGGAAAAGCCCCACGGTAGAGTAGAAGAAACCAAAGATGAACATCCTCCTCGGCGTTTTCTCCATCCTATGGGGGTTCACCAGGGATTCAAGAACCATTTTTCCCTCAGACCTCTCCTCTGGTGGGCAACCCAGCTCTCGCGCCGAATTTACGGATACACAGGGCAGCTACTCTGTTCCCCAATCTTCCGGATTCAACTATATCCCTTCCGGAGATCAATCCATACAGAAATCCGGTAGAGAAGGCATCTCCCGCCCCGGTTGTATCGACAACATCTACTCTTTCGGCCCTTACCCTATACTCCCCCATTCTATCTCTGAGATAGCATCCCTTATCACCCAGGGTAATGGCTATCGTTTTAGCACCCTTCTCGATTAAAAGATGGCTGCCCTTTTTGTAGTCTTTACCCGTAATTGCTCTGATCTCGGATGCATTTAGAAATACAATAGAGCTTCTCTCCATTATCGGCAATAACGCAGACAGGCCCCTTCTTGAGTACAGTATTCCGGGACTAAAGCTTATCTTCACCCTCTCCGGTAATAAACCTACCAATTTTTTCTGAACCTCAAACTGTCTATCATTGACAAAGGAACTCAGATGCAGATATCTGGTATTTTTTGAATACCCCACCAATTCATTTTTAAATTCCAACTTACTATTGACTCCGGGATAGGGATAAAGGGTTCTTTCGCCCCTGGAATCCACAAAACCTATAACGATCCCCGTCCTGCCTTCCAGGATTGAAATTCCATCTGTATTTACCCCATAATTCTTGAAATCGTCTAACAGGATTTTTCCTTCATCATCATTGCCTACGGCCCCTATAAAACCCGTATCTAAACCGAGTCTTGCCAACCCAGCTATCGTATTTGCAGCAGAACCCCCCGGAAATTCCTCAAATTTTAGGATCTCCACATGCTCCCCCTCCCTTGCGAGGCGTTCAACCCTATACAACCTATCCAGATTTAATGCCCCGAAGCCTATAACATCCATTCTAACATGTTAAATGCAACGCTGCGACTACTCTCTTATTTCCTGAAATTTCATTATAGAGCTCACAGGCCTCAGTTGTTTTTTCTATAATCAGTTCTACCCCCCTGGATTTTATGAACTCTCTGGTTTCGGGTAGGACATCCATATATCCAGAATAGCCCGTACCAACGATTAAAACATCCGGGTTCTTGTCCAAGATCTCGTAGATATCCTCGACCTGGAGTTTGTGCCCTTCTTTTCTCCACCACTTGTCCATTATACCATCTTCGGTTATTACTACGTCGTTCGTGTATTCTTCACCATCTATGACAACCTTACCAAATTCATAGTGGTCGATTTTCATCCCGAGCTAGATTAATTTCGCTACCTCCAGTTCAATTTCAATTAATCTCTTTTGATAGTCTTTCATTATAGCTTTATATATGTCTTCCCTTACTTTACCCTGCCGATACCTCTCTTCAAGGATCTCAATCTTGTGTTCAAGTTCATCTTTCTCGTGTTGTAATTCCACTATATCCCCTCCTTCTTTGGCTGTTTTCCCCCCCTCAGTATTCTCTTTCCATTCGCCGGATACGATTCTCTTCACGGTTATATAATCTTGACCCTCTTCTTTATCCCTCTGTTTATCTTCAGGTTCTCTTTGCTTGAATTTCCTATTGAGTCTTGTTACTGTGTCAAAGAGGTCCTTATACAGTTCCTTTTCCCCACTTTCCTTGAGAAGTTTCTCAGCAGATATTGACCATGGGATTAATGTAGATTCCTGTTCCTCAATCGCCTTTAGAAAATCATCCATGGTGATACTCCTTTCAGATGACCCCGATACCGCTTTTTTCCAGGGGATACTGGCTGCATTATTGCAGATTTCATCGATATCCGCAGCGGAGTAGCCCTCTGTTAGTTCAGCCAGTTTCCTGAAGTCTACATCGGTAGATAATGGCCTTCCTCGTGTACAAATTTTTAGGATCTCAATTCTAGAGTCTAAATCTGGTGGAGGGATAAAGATTTGTTTACTGAACCTTCCAGACCTTCGCAATGAAGGATCTAGGTCCCATGGTGTGTCTGTTGCTGCAATAACCAATACATCCTCACTCAGTCTCTCCACCCCACTCATATCCATCAGAAATTGATTCAATATCCTCTTCTTAGAACCCTCGAGTAAACCCTTGCGACTGCAAAGAGCATCGATCTCATCAAAGAATATTATTGCCGGTGCATTTTTGCTGGCGCGTTCAAAGACACTATGGATTCTCTCCGCTTCATCACCCTTTTCGTTCATAATGTCGCTGATATTCACATTGAAAAAGGACACACCACACTCGGTGACAGTAGCTCTTGCGATGTGTGTCTTTCCGCATCCAGGAGGACCATACAGTAATATCCCCCCTCCCGCTTTCCTCTTGAATTTCTTAGATAGATCGGGGTGCAGGAATGGATAGATTATTGCCTCTGTGATCTCCTTTTTTGCATTTTCTAATCCGCCCACATCCGAAAATGATATTGTTGACTTTTCAATGGGGATCGAATCCCCAGTATCAAATTCGGTGCTCAATGATATCGGTTTTAATTTAACCTCGGTTTCGTAGTTTCTCTTTACCTTCGGACTATTTTTGGGACATAGTGGAAAATACGAAACGGTCTCAGCATCCTTCCTTCCAACATACTCGCATACCAGATAAGGCATATACGTTATCTCTTCAAGCAGCACATCACAGTTAAATAGATACCTAACCACCCTCCCAATCTTCTCCAGAGAATATTCAATGCTATCTCTATCATATGAATCATCGATCGTATCTACCACCTCTAAAAAAGAAGACAGATCATATCGTTTATCCCCAAACTTTGGCAGATAATATGGGGATCTAACACAATATCTTTCAATCTCCCGTTCATCCACCGCAATTCTCAGTATGTTAAGTATCCTGTTATCCTTCGGTTCATAAACCGTAACAACACCACGTCTTGTAAGCTCAAGTACGGTATCTTGATCCAGTTCGTCATACTGTACACTGCCCCTATCCAGTATATAACTTAGGGTATTTAGCATCTGGGGCGTGAAGTCAATTACTCTCCTCAAAAGATCTATCTTCTCTACCCGCGGTTTCGCGTGAAGAATTCCCACACAATGCGCGTAATACAGGTCTCCATGAGAGAGATCAACATAAAGATGATTCCTTTTTATACGAGTCGTTGCCCTCTTGAACAAGATACCTTTATCGAAACCCTCTGTCTTTATGATTTCTAGTTTACCCAATGGCATGTATCTCTTATGCAATCTCACATTTGGATTATTCGAAGAGAATTTTATGATATTCTTCTCAAATTCTGCTGAAATTGCGAATGACGACGTGTTTACCTTACTGATCTTCATTACAAACACGCAAGGATACCTTCCGACCTTCATGTCGCAGGGGAATTCCGTACCCCTAACCTTGCGTTTGCACCCCCTTCTTTGCTTTTCGACATATAGTTTTAGGTTCAGCCCCACCCCTTAGGTGGAGTTGTTGATTTTTGTTTGATTATTTCCCGATGTTATCTATTCTGTGACAACTAATATATAATGCGTACAAGGGAGAGGTTACCGGAGAGGTAATTTTTTATTGCGCTTATCTTTACTACCCCTCTCTTTTATTCTGTAAGGGCCGTGAGCCATTCAGGCAAGGGTTCACTCGCTCGAAGATATTCCCCAATACCGATCCGATTATAAGAGCATTCTACCAGTTCTTTATAGGAGCGGCATTCGCATACATCCTCTTCCTGATGTACTTCATAGATATGGAACAAAAAACATTGTTTATCCTCGCCGAATTGACCCTTGGACATTCCCTTATTGGCTTCGGTTACCTGACAATACCCATGTTTCTGAGGCGCAGCAAGTGAATTGATGATGAATTCCAGGAAAATTCTCTTAACTTTTATGGGCATATTCCTTGTTCTCGCCATAACCGGCTACATCCTTATGGAAAATTTAATGGATAGTGTTGTTGCCATCATTGGATTGATCCTGTTGATTCTGGGATATCTTTCTGGATTTTTTGCCTTTCTCTCTGGAATTCTGTTCTCAATCTTACTTTATCAAAGATCCATTACCATCTGTTCAATTTAATCTTCAGGAAGATCCTCGGCAGGATGAGATGGTACAGGGATCTGAAATTCAGGATAATTACTTTACCAACCATGAAGATTTTTCAGGTCAAGAGGTGTGGGAATTGTGACAGAGTAATACCTATCGATAGCAAATTCTATCCCTATTGCGGAAAAATTCTAACCTAATTTTGCTGCATCGCCCCTGACCAGGGCCCTGGCTTTTTCATGAATTTTTAATACCTCTTCGAGTTTTTCCCTATTAACACCCTCAAGATAGTGAAAATGCGGGGGGGAAAACTCTGGATCACGAACCTTTGTTAAGAGAAAGTTCTTCAGATCCTCTGGAATGGCATCATCCGGGATCTTCTCCGGATCTTTCACGAATTCATCATAGCTATCCTCCCATGTTTTTACTGTATCCATAACGGTGGACCTTCCACCACGCATATATGCCGAAATGATAATCAGCAAGAAGCGAATATCTGTTGTAGCAAGGCCGACATTGGAATAAGGAATTGCATATTTATTCCCATTAAATACAATTGAGATGCCATTTTCTACCTTTACCTCCTTAAGCATCTTGTAATCCGTTATGCTGTCACCAACAACTATTAGATCGGACAAGCTCGTTTTTACTTTTTTAGCGATCCTTAGGGTTGCATCTACTTTTCTCTGACCCCCGATTACAACCACCCTCTTCATCACATCCTCCACTTCGGTCCCCACAATATCTCTATAATAGAATCTATCCAGTCTCTCCTTTATCCTATTGTCATCATCTATGTTGGGATAAAGCTTTTTGAGTATATCTCTTTCAAGCTCTTCGATCAGGGAAGTGCCCAGTTCCCTTATCTGCTCCCTAAATTCATCTAATGGAAAGAAGGTGCAATAGATTCTCTCCGGTGGAATCCCTATCTGTTTCCCCACATTGTATGCATGTTGCTGATAGCTCGTGGAGATTATATATGGAATCCACCCCAACTGCTCGAGTCTAGAAATTAAAAATCCTGAGCCATCAGTGATCCTCGCTCTCTCCGAAACCCTTAGAATGTCTCTCTCGGATATCTCGTGATAGATCAGAAAGGGAACGATCAATGCCAGCGTATCACCCGGTTCATAGTTCTTTCTTCTCTCTAAGGTAAGAAGATCATCGTATCTGCTTATGACCTCAAAGATCTTGTGCCCGTTATCGAATAGACCCATCACCTCGTAGGCGTTGTCCTGTGGTGAAAGTGGTCCCTCCAGGTCAAAACAGATTACATTTCCGGTCATTTTTATCTACATTAATTATCTCTGTTTTGCAATATATAGTAATAGAATGTCGACCATAGCCGAATTAATTGCGGGGATTACTGCCTTTTTTTTACTACTCGCGAGCTGCTTTGATCTGAAAACCGGTGAGATACCGGAGAAGCTCACCCGGGGGCTTATTGTTATAGTTATCACCACGGCCATGATATGTTCCATCTACAGAGTAAATCCCTCATTTTTATTAGCATCGGTGGTTGTGGGCACAGGCTTTTTTATTCTTGGGTACGTAATGTTTTACCTGGGCGAATGGGGGGGCGGCGACGTTAAATTACTGGCGGGGATCGGTTGCTCCCTTGGTTTTTTGAACTCAATGAACTACTTTACAGAAATCTCTTCTCCCCTCTATTTAGAGGGAATTTTTCCCTACTACATAGATTATTTCATAAATCTCGCAATAGTATCATCTCCATATATCATCATTTATTCATTCCTCCTTGGTTTGATGAAGCCACAGGTCTTTGAAGAATTTACAGGTTACTTTAAGAAAAAAAATTCCATCATGCTTATTCTTTTATCCTTCGCCCCCTTCCTGCTCGCTTTAAATCTGGGTATGAATAGATTAGCCTTGATCTATCTATCTGTCCCCTTTCTCGTCTTAATATCCCTTTACCTAAAGGCGGTGGAAGAGATAGCTCTACAAAAAACGGTGGATGTTGACGAGCTAAAAGAGGGGGATATCCTTGCCAATGATCTAATCGTAGACGGAAGGAAGGTCGCAAGCAAAAGGAACATGGAGGGCCTCGATAGAAATCAGATAGCCGAGATAAAAAGATTGGCATCGGAGGGTAAAATTTCAAACGTAAAAGTCAGATGGGGGATCAGGTTTGCACCGATCCTCTTCCTCGCATTTCTACTAACTCTAATCTTTGGAGATGTTCTGGAGATAATTGTTGCATCTATACTGACAAATCTATACTGACAACTTAAATAAACCACCTTTTAATATTTTATATGAATCCCGAAGTCAAGAGAATATTAAAAGAGAGCGTACCGATACTGGTTCTATGTGCCATCGGGGGGACTGCAGCGGGGATAATGTTGCAGGGGATGGAGCGAGAATTACTGAAGATCCCGGGACTCTTGATTCTATTGCCCGCAATTCTCGGAATGAGGGGGAATATAAGCGGTGCATTGGGTTCCAGGCTGGCATCTGCCTTGCATCTCGGTTTAATTGATCCCGAATTAAGATGGAATAAACCCCTTAGCAATAATGTTTGGGCAGCCATGTTGCTCAATGTATTAATGTCCTTCCTCTTGGGATTAATTTCCTACGCAGCCTATGAACTTGCAAACTTCAAAAATCACGCAAATGTTCTGGAATTAACGGCGATATCACTTATTGCGGGGGTTCTTGCCGGTCTAATTTTAACGGCACTCTCTGTATTATTGGCGATACTCACGTATGCAAGGGGCCTTGACCCAGACAATATATTAATGCCCTCGTTATCGACAGTTGGTGACATTATAACGGTTATCTGCTTGTTATTTGCCGTTAGAATCGTAGGCTATATGCCCTATATTTAAAAACAGATAAACAATATAATTACTAACTTTAAAAATGACGGAACAGGAAGTTGATGAGATCGTAGACCAGGCGATCTCTCACAAGAGAAATGTCAAAGATATCTTAGTGGAGATGAAGGATACATCCGAACTGATGGTGGATCTCGCTTATTCTGCTCTGTTGACCAACAGTAAGGATATCGCCGAGGAGGTACAGGAGCTCGAGGAGAAGATGGATAACCATAGGTATGAAATAGAGGCCATGTTGTTACTATCTGCAAGAACACCCGAGGATGCCGCAGATCTCTCTGGGATTCTTCACGTGGTGGTTGCTGCAGAGGACATAGCCGATGCCGCAGAGGAGATAGCGGACGTTGTTCTTCGGGGTGTTGGAGACCATCCGATCTATCAGAAAATGCTCGGTGAGGCGGAAGAACAGGTTGTGAGGACAAAGGTTGTAAGTGGGTCCGAACTTATTGGAAAGACACTGGGGGATATGCGGGTCTCTTCAAGGACAGGCTGCTATATCAGGGCGATCAGGAGGGGGTCGGCATGGATCTATAATCCAGATAGGAATACCAAAATCTTTGAGGGAGACGTGTTAATCGCCAGCGGTAGCGAATCTGCCGTAGACGCGTTGATAGAATTGAGTAAGGGAGAAAAGCCCGTTACTGAGGAATAAAGCTTTTTAACTCATACGAATAACAATTCTGTCATCCTTCGATACGATATCCTCTTTGAGTATTCTTTTTCTCCCCACCTTAAGACCCACAAATTTCGAGCCGTCCAGCAAAACCCTGTTTACTTTTCCCATCCTCTCCCCGTCCTCGTTATAAACCTCGCGGTTCGCAAATTTATCTATTAATCTCTGCCTTGCGCGTATCTCCTCTATAAATAGGTATTCTGTAACCTTGATTACACCAACAAATATGAAGACACCCACCAATACGGAGATGATAAAATTGGCAATACCCAGGGGTTCAAACCAGAAGCTTGCGCCGGATTCTACCATCAACTTTATTAAAAAGGCGAATGCGAGAAAAACCAGATCCGTGCGAACGTTTAGATACCTACCGGTTGAATAATCGTCAATAATCTTACCAACAACCGCAATGACAATTGCCGCCAGTATAAGGTCTGCGGAGCCCTTAATAAAAGCAGCCGACAGACCTATGAGGCTTATTGGGTTTCTCCTGACAATTTCGTCATATCCATATCCCAGTGCCACCATAAAGATAACGGCCGCAATCAAATAGGTCAAAGTGCTGATTTTTTCCACAGATAACGACTTGAGAAATTCCGATGTTCTGGAGAAGAAATCCTCCTCATAGCCGAAGCCCTTTATGAGCAAATAGATTCCGATTATGGCGAATATCATATTCATGGCCTGTAGCATTATCCCAAATGCCCCCCCAATGGCCAAGAGAATTAAAGCCAACCCCGGAATTCCAAAAACCAGCCTAGCTAAATTTGGATCTTCTTCAACCTCTTTGATGAAGTGAATTATCTTGAAATATGCCCTCTCCAGTTCCTGGCTCTGCCTTACAATTACGGTCTGTACCGAATTGATCTTGATTCTTGATTCAATGATGGGTATTACCTGTTCATCCTCCACCCCATCGGTAACTAGAATAACTCCATCGGGTTTAAATTTTTCGATTAATCCATCCAGCTGTCTTGCTATCTCTGAGTCCGATGGCACGCCGACCCTCTTATCCCCGGTTAATGTGGCTATCTCGGTATCCAGCTCCTTTGCTATTTTTACGGCCGCAAATATCGCGTTAACATCGGTATCCCCTGGATCTGCCAGGGCCAGTTCCTCTGCTACGGCAATATTCCTCTCGATTCCGATAATAGGGCCTCTTGCATTCGTTTTCTTGCCTATATCATCATCTCGATCAACGCAGATAACTAAAGTTTCCATCCTTTATATCCATTTTGTTTTTTAAAGCTATATGTTAATAAATATATATTCTACCTATAACTGTTCTATAGGAGGTATAAAAAATGGCAAAAGAAACGAAATACTATGAACTAAGAAAGGGTGAAGAGAAACACGTCTTTACCGGAAAAACACCGAGACAGGCTGCATTAAAGGCGGCAACAAGGGGGTTTAAAGACATACGGTTGAGAGAGAGGGGAAGAAGGAATAAGGATGGCACGTATTCTATCCACGTGTTCAAGGGTGATGTCAAGATAGTAGACGCACCAGCAAATAGACCAGACTGGCTGCCAGCAAAGGTCAAAAAACCAATAGTCAAAAAAACAGGGGTTGAGAGAGTCAAGAAGATCTAATTTTCCCATCTTATTCTTTTTCTTTTTTTAATCTTTCTTTTATTTATTTTAATATGATCGCCCTTGGTGGATCTACTTCTAAGAGGCTTGCGGAGTCGGTTTCAAAGAAATTAGGGTCAGAACTGGGTTCAATTGATTATAGAAGATTTCCAGACGGTGAGATCTATCTCAGACTTTTGTCCGACGTTAACCACAGAGACTGTGTTCTAATAGAGACAACAGATAGCAATGACGCCCTGATAGAGCTCCTCCTGTTGCTTGATCTGCTTAGAGATCTTAACGCAAGAAAAATTTATACCGTCGTGCCATATCTCGGATATTCACGTCAAGATAGACGGTTCATGGAGGGAGAGGCCTTTAGCGCAAGAACAATTCTGAAACTGATCGACCAATTCTCAGATTCAATCTTAACCGTAAACTGCCATTTTCTCGATTCTGAGGGCGAATTTAGCTTTGAGGGTGTAAGGATCAGGAATCTGGATGCATTCCCTCTTGTCGCAGAATATTTTAAAAATAAATTAAAGAAGCCCGTTCTTATATCACCCGACGAGGGAGCCCTTAAATACGCAAAAAGAGCCTCTGAGATAATAAACTGCGAATTTGATTACCTGCAGAAGACCAGAATCTCAGATCAAGAGGTCAAAATAAACACAAAGAAACTGGATGTCTCTGGCAAAAATGTAATAATCCTGGACGATATGATATCTACCGGGACCACAATAATTGAAGCGGCAAAATTTATTAAGGCCCAAGGGGCAAAATCCATACATGCTGGCTGTATCCATGGCGTGTTCTCGGGGGGCCTGCAACAATTTAGTGGGGTCCTGGATGATCTGGTTTGCACAGATACCATACCAACAGAGGTTAGCAAGATTACCGTTGCCGATTTAATCTCTAAGGCAATAAGTTTATAAAGAAGTAATAAAAATTAATTAAAGATGGAAATGGATAAAAAATTATTGGCTGTGATAGGGATTGTAGTTCTTGTCGGCTTATGGTTTTTGATGACCCCCAGGCTCCCAACTACCGATCTCTGTTTTAATGCCCCCAAGGAATTTAAAAATTCTAGATGCATCAAGGTGGAGATAGCGAATAACGATAAAAGTCGCAGAATAGGGCTCTCTGGTAGGGATTCCCTAAGACAGGACGCTGGGATGCTATTCGTCTTTGATGAGGAAGGCAAGCACGCCTTCTGGATGAAGGGGATGAAATTCCCCCTCGATATTATATGGATAAATAAGAATAAACGGGTAGTGCATATAGCCAAGAACCTCCCTCCCTGTCAAAGATCCTCCTGTCCAACGTATGCACCAGAAAATAACTCACTGTACGTGCTGGAGGTCAATGCCCAATTCACAGAAAAATACAACATAACGAATGAAACGCTGATCTTCTTCCAACTTCCCAGGTGATTCTCGGAGAATTCCTCTAAGAAAGCTTGACGCCGAGGTTGGGATTCGAAGCAAACCAGTGTGGCTAAGCGACCGAAGGGAGCGCGCGCCGCACCTTTGCTCAAGCTTTATGAAAGCTTGACGCCGAGGTTGGGATTCGAACCCAAGCCTCCCAGAGGGAGACGAGCTCTCCAGGCTCGCGCGTTAGTCCATGCTCCGCCACCTCGGCACGACGGAATTACCGACAATTAGTGTCAATTATGTTTGATTTGGGAAAATTAAATCAGAATATAAATCTAAAAATCTTATAGGTAATCTCAAGATGGAAGATGAAGGTGAGAA
>Ga0164318_10003938_pt1 | contig 14149 bp, 12 predicted proteins | sample GuaBasSedimGuay9_FD_113734 | JGI IMG/M metagenome (GOLD analysis project Ga0164318, IMG submission 113734) | Subseafloor sediment microbial communities from Guaymas Basin, Gulf of California, Mexico - Guay9, Core 4571-4, 0-3 cm | ecosystem: Environmental > Aquatic > Marine > Hydrothermal vents...
AGACCTTATTGCATTCACAATACTGCTTATAATCCTTGTCATTAAACCTACCGGATTTTTCGGTGTGGCTAAAAGTACAAAAATATAGGAGTACTGAATGGGAAAGTATCAACAAAAAACTATGATGATTGGTGGGGGCATTCTATTTGGTCTTCTACTAATCTTAGCTCACTTTAAAATGATAGATTTGTATGTTCAGTCAGTAATTATGTTTATTGGTGTGAACATTATATTTGCTACTAGTTTATCAATTGTTAATGGCTATATGGGAGAGTTTTCCTGTGGTCATGCTGGATTTATGGCAGTGGGGGCTTATGTTTCATCTCTTCTAACTGTAGTTTTATTTACAGTGGATAAAGAAACGGGGCTGGCTATTTTACCTGCTTCAATGTCTATCTATCTATTTCCTGTCATAATTATAATTGGGGGAATTGCAGCTGGTATCGCAGGCCTTCTTATAGCTATTCCTTCATTTAAAACCAGGGATGACTATCTTGCCATTATTACAATTGCTGTAAACTTTATAATTATTACAGCATTAAATAATATGGACTTTGTAGGTGGATCCAGAGGCTATATGGGAATGAAAAAAGTTATATATGGAATGGAAGGTGTAATGAAATTTCCATACATGCTTTTTTGGGTTATTACTTTTGCAATATTTACTGATTTTCTTATTCGCAGATTTATTACCTCTACATATGGAAAGGGAATAATTGCCATTAAACAGGATGAAGTTGCAGCAGAAATAATGAGTGTAGACACTAACCACATGAAATTAGTGGCTTTTATGTTCTCATCCGGTCTTGCTGGTATTTCCGGTGGATTATTTGCACATGTAATTGGTTATGTAAATCCTGGCTCTTTTTCGATATTAAAATCGACAGAGGGGCTGGTAATGGTTTATCTTGCAGGAATGGGTTCTTTGAGCGGATCTGTAATATCCGCCATATTATTTACAATTTTACTTGAACTCTTAAGACCTCTACAGATTTTTAAATGGGTAATTATCCCTTTAATTCTGATTCTTGTTATGCAGTTCAGACCTGAAGGTTTGATGGGTGACAAAGAGCTTTCGGATTATTTTCCGAAACTTAAGAAATTTTATAAGTTTAAATAAGGAGCTGCTATGAGTCTCTTAAAAATAACAGATCTTACCCAGAGGTTTGGTGGTTTAACTGCAGTCTCCGATCTTCAGCTTAACCTTGAAGAGGGAGGCCTGTATGGTCTGATTGGTCCAAATGGTGCGGGTAAAACTACTATATTTAATATGGTTAGTGGTTTTTATACCCCTACAGAAGGAACAATAAATTTTGATGGTAATGTTATAAATGGTAAAAAACCCCATACTGTTACTGCATTGGGAATAGGTCGTACATTTCAGAATATAAGATTGTGGCACGATATGACTGTATTGGATAATATCCGGTTATCTCAGCATTATCATTTGGGATATTCAGTTTTTGAGCCATTTCTGAGAACTAAGAATTATTTTAAAAATGAAAAGCGAATCGAAGAGAAGTCTATGGAACTTCTTGGTGTTTTTAATCTCCAGGATATTGCACATGAATATCCAAAAAATCTTCCCTATGGAATTCAGAGAAGGGTTGAAATTGCCAGAGCTTTGGCAGCGGAACCAAAATTATTACTATTGGATGAACCTGCTGCAGGATTAAGCAGTGCCGATGTTTCAGACCTTATAGATCATATACGGTGGATACATGATAATTTTGATATTACTATCTTGATGATTGAACACCAGATGGAAGTAATAATGAATCTTTGTCAGTACATAAAGGTAATCGATTTTGGAAAAACAATTGCCGAAGGTACACCTGCCGAGATTCAGAAAAATCCACAGGTTATAAAGGCATACCTTGGTGATGAGGGGGAAGTTTATGCTTGAGGTTAAAGATTTAAAGGTTCGATACGGTAATATAGAAGCACTTCATGGTATAAGTTTTACTGTTAATAAGGGAGAGATTGTTACCCTTATTGGTTCCAATGGTGCAGGTAAGACTACAACCCTTCTTAGTCTCTCAAGGCTGCCTAAACCGGAAGCTCCAACTGTAGTTTCCGGAGATATTATCTATAATGGTGAGAGTCTTTTAAAAACGCCTCCCCATGAAATTGTAAGTAAAAAGAAAATTGCTCTTGTTCCTGAGGGTCGGCATATCTTTGGTAATCTTACTGTTAATGAAAATTTAGAGATTGCAACATATGCTCTGGAAAAGGGTGTTGATGTGAAAGCAGGTTACGATCAGGTTTATTCTCTGTTCCCACGTTTGTACGAAAGACGTAAACAAAGAAGTGAGTCTTTAAGTGGTGGAGAACAACAGATGCTTGCCGTTGGAAGAGCATTGATGTGCGGTGCAGATTTTATTATGCTCGATGAACCTTCTATGGGTCTTGCACCTGTTCTTGTGCAGGATATGTTTAAAGCTATGAAGGTTATGAATGAGTCTGGTATGACTATTCTTTTAATTGAGCAGAATGCAAGAATAGCATTACAGTTTGCTCATAGAGGGTATGTAATTAATACAGGCGAAATTGTGGCAACCGGTACTGGTGCTGAGTTAATGGAAGATCCTGAGGTTAAGAAAGCGTATCTTGGTGGATAATCAGGATAGTAGAAAAATTTGTTAAAATAATAACCGGAGATTTTGTTTGATCTCCGGTTATTTTTATAAAATCTGAGTTCCTTCAGTATTAAAGACAATGGTTATTTCCTCTTTCTTTGTTATTACATTCAACATTATTGGATTCTGTGAATTATTGAACTTACAATAAATGTTCATACAAAACACCCTTGATATTTAACGTTTTAAAACATAAAACACCCTTGACTTTTATTATTTTAAGGATAATATATAAGTAAGGGCACATAGAAGGAGTTTTTCTTAGTGAAAAGATTGGTTGAGAAAAAAATTTTGGAATGGAAAGATTCGAACCGGCGTAAACCTCTAATTATTCGAGGGGCACGTCAGGTAGGAAAAACATGGCTTGTTGAAACTTTTCTTGCCAAAAAATTTGATAATTTTGTTAAAATTGATCTGGAAAAACGACATGATATTCATGCTTATTTTGATGGGAATCTTGATCCTAAAATAATTTTGCCATTACTGGAATTAGAAGCTGGAAGAATTATTCCTGGTAAAACCTTACTGTTTTTTGATGAAATCCAGGCATGTCCCCGTGCAATAACGGCATTACGATATTTTTACGAACATTTGCCAGAGCTCCATGTTGTAGCAGCCGGATCTTTACTGGAATTTGCCTTTGGTAAAATATCCATTCCTGTTGGACGGGTACAATATCTTTATATGCATCCAATGACATTTTATGAATATCTTCTGGCAATTGGCAAAGAACAGATGGCTGAGTATGTCCTTAAGTTACAAAATAATGTAGCTGAAGAAATTCAAAGAAAACTTCTTAATGAATTAAGAAGTTATTTTTTTATTGGAGGTATGCCGGAATGTGTCAAAACTTATTACGAAACAGGTTCTATGATTGAAGTTTTTAAGGTTCAGTCAGAAATTCTTGATACCTATCGTGATGACTTTTCTAAATACAAACCTCAGATTGACAGAACATGTCTGGATGATGTTTTTTTGAATGTAGCTAAAAGTGTAGGAGAACAGTTGAAATATTCACGGCTTTCCGGATCTTTTTCCAGCCAGATGAATCATAAAGCATTTGATTTACTGACAAAGGCCAAAGTAGTTACCAAGATTCCTGCAAGCGATCCAACAGGTTTACCATTGGGAGCAGCATCAAACCAAAAAAAATTCAAAGCGGCTATGCTGGATATTGGGTTGTTCCAGAGGCTATGTCAAATTCCCGTAGAACTGGAGCTTAGAGAAGAAAATCTTTTAGCTATGTATCGGGGTAAACTTGCAGAACAGTTTGTTGCTCAGGAGATATTGGCTAAAACGAATTCGGAACTTTATTACTGGTCAAGAGAGGAACGAAGCAGTAATGCAGAGGTTGATTATCTTGTTGTTCGAAAGGGGTCTATTTATCCTGTAGAAGTTAAATCTGGAGCAGGAGGAAGTATGAAAAGCCTCCATCTTATGCTGAAAAAATACTCTGGCTGCCCTCAGGGTTTGGTACTTTATAGTGGTTTGTACAAAGAGCTGCCCGAACAAAAACTTATATTTATGCCTTTGTACTCTGCTGCTATAGTTAGTGATTAGACAGTATGACTAAGTATTAAGTTCTTTAACAGAAATTATCGGTTCGAGCATTGCTCGGGCGAAAGATGCATTGGGCAGGCAAGTTATCTTCTATATATATTATCCAGTATTCTCGTTATCTCTCTTGCCATTTTTCCTGTAACAGCTGGTTCTCTGTTTTCTATAATTGCCTGAATAAAATCTTCAATTAATGGTTGATGAACATTGGGATGGTTGGGATATTTTTCAGTTCTGGTTCCATTAGAATTTACAATTGTTATAGTTCCTTCGTTTAGAACTGGTACATGAATAGATCCTTCACTTCCGTAAATATCCAGTGTGTCTTTAGCTTCTTTTGCAGCATGGGAAGACGTTAATATTCCTGTTGCTCCGTTTTCAAATTTAAAGTGGGCAATGGATGAATCTTCGACTTCTCTTTTAAAAACAATATTATTATTAAAGCTTTCCACTTGATTTACAGTTCCGGCAATATTTGTAAAAACTTCAATTCTGTGACAACCCATATCCATCATGGGTCCACCGCCGGATTTCTCTTTTTCCAAAAGCCAGTATCTTGGTTCGCCTGGTTGTCTGTAAAAGTTTTCAAAGTTATTACTTTGAATATGAACAACTTTTCCGATTTCTCCTGAAGCAATAATTCCCTTTATTCTATTTATAGACGGGTATAAATATCTATAGTAGGCAATTCCCAGTTTTACATTATTGGCCTTACAGGCATCTAGCATTTTATCTGCTTCGGCCGTATTTAAAGCCATAGATTTTTCACAGAGTACATGTTTGCCTGCTTCGGCAGCTGCAATAGTCTGTTCTGCATGAAGGTATACAGGAGTTGCAATATAGACTGCATTAATATCGCTGTCAGTAATAAGATCTTTCCAGTCTTTTATCCATTTCTCAGCACCGAATTCTTTGGCAAAGCTTTCTGCTTTAGAAAAATCTGAACGATTAACTGAAATTAGTTTGGAATTTTCAGCATCTCTAAGTCCCGGAGCTACTCTTTTTTTTGATATATCACCACAGCCTATCAGGCCCCATTTTATTTCTTCCATTTTTAGTATCTAAACTCCTGGGCCCATTACCAGATTTGGTATAAACATAACAAGACCTGGGATGAATGTAACCATCAGTAGTACAATTATCATCATGAAATATAAAGGTAGCATTCCTTTTGTTGCTTTTTCTATGGAAATATCTCCTATGGCACATCCTACAAATAATGCAGAACCTACTGGAGGGGTTGTAAGTCCAATTCCTAAATTCAAAATTAACATTACACCGAATTGTATAGGACTCATACCCAAAGTAGTAACGACAACTGGATACAGGATTGGGGTTGTTATTAGAATAAGAGGAGCCATATCCATAATGGTTCCAAGGCCTATTAAGAGTACGTTTATAAGTAATAATAATACAACTCTGTTTTCACTTATAGTTAGGAGTGCAGAAGTTGCAGCTGCAGGAATTTTTAGATAAGCCAGAAGCCAGCCGAAAGCACTGGCTGCTGCAATAAGACTCATAACCATAGCCAGTGTTTTTAGGGAAGAGTAAAGAATTCCAATGAACCTGCTTATAGGTATTTCCCGATATACAAAAAATGTAATTATAAAAGCGTATAAACACGCAATAGCTGCAGATTCTGTGGCAGTAAAGACACCGGAAATTACTCCTCCAATAATTATTACTGCTGTAAAAAGTCCCAGTATTGCATCCTTTGTAATTTGTAGAGATTCTTTTAAACTGTACCTTTGTTCTTTAGGATAGTTACGCTTGGTTGCTATAATAAAACTTATAACCATAAGAGAAATTCCAAGAAGAACACCTGGGATAAATCCTCCTAAAAATAGTCTTCCTACAGAAACTCCCCCGGCTGCCATAGCATAGATTATCATATTATGGCTTGGAGGAATAATTACTCCCTGACATGCACTGGTTACAGTAATTCCTACTGCAAAGTCAGCGTCATACCCTTTTTTCTTCATCATAGGTATCATCATTGTTCCTATGGAAGAAACGTCGGCTACTGCTGATCCGGATATACCTCCAAAAAACATACTTGCAAGAACATTAACCTGGGCCAGACCGCCTCTGACGCGACCAATGAGAATGTTGGAGAAATCAATTAATCTTCTGGAAATTCCTCCCTGACTCATAATTTCACCGGCAAGTATAAAAAATGGGATAGCAAGAAGCGAAAAAGAATTTACTCCCTGAACCATTCTCTGGATAATTGCAAGCATAGGAATGTTTAGGTAGAAAGCTGTGACAATAGAAGAAATTGCAAGAGTAAAAGTTATTGGAACTTTCAAAATAAGTAAAAGAACAAATAATCCCAGTAATATTGTGGATGCAAGACTCAAGTCTACCATTATTTATTTCCTTTATTAAAAATAGCTTCAATTTTTTCGGGATAATCTTCTATATTGAAAATATCCATTAAGGCTTCGGAAGCAATTAAGACAGCTGCAATAGGAAGAATTAGATATAGGATAGAGCTGGGCCATTCAGTTGCAGGCATTATAGAACTGCTTGTAAACTGAACCAGCTTTATCCCATATATAAAAAATACAAGAGCAATAATTAAAGTAATTATATCTTTAAGAAGAGTAAAAAAAAATTCCAGTTTGAATGGAAGTTTTTTGGGAAGTAGGTGGAGGCTTATATGAAGGCCCTGTTTTACACCTACTGCCATAGCAATGAAGGTAAACCATACCATGAGAAGTTTCGAGACTTCTTCTCCCCAACGCAATCCGGTGTTTAGAACATAACGCATGAAAACATTTATAATTATTACAATTGCCATTCCCACCAGAAGTAACATAGCAAAATAAATTGATCCTAAATGGATACGGTTCATAAATTGTGAAAATTTCTCTTTAAATTTGTCCATTTTAAACTCTTTAATAAAGGCTGATATTTATTTGATGTTGTTCTTATGAATTATAACATAAAAAAACGTGATGTGCTAAATATAAAAAATTGAGAGTTGTTGAAAGCAACAACTCTCAAAATGTCTAAATATAATTCTGTTCTATTTGCCTACGGATCTTACTTTTTCTACAACTTTCTGTAAATCTGCAGAAAGAGCATCGTATAAAGGCTGCATTGCTGCCTGAAATTCTGAGTTGTCAGGAAGACGATAAATTTCGTTTCCGTTGGCAATAACTGCATCTTCAGCAACTTTTTCATAAGCTGCCCATGCTGCAATCTGAAAAGCCATACTATCTTTAGCTGCCTGTTTGATAATTTTCTGATCTTCTGCAGAAAGTTTATCCATACTCATTTTACTTGCAATTGTAATTTCAGGAACTCTTGTGTGCTCATCAAGTGTGTAGAAACCAGCTACTTCATAGTGACTTGTGGAATAATAACTTGGCCAGTTATTTTCTGCACCATCTATAACACCAGTCTGAATTGCAGAATAGACTTCACCAAATGGCATTGGAGTTGCAACAGCACCAAGAGCTTCAACCAGGCCTACCATTAAAGCACTTTCCTGAACTCGTATTTTAAGTCCTGCAAGATCGGCAACAGTTTTAATAGGTCTAACAGAGTTATAAAAACTTCTTGCTCCGGAATCGAACCATGAAAGTCCAACAAAGCCTGAAGGTTCCAGGCTGTCCAGGAACTCATCCCCTATTGGGCTGTTTAAAACTTCCCACATATGAGCAGGGCTTCTGTATAAATATGGCATTTGAAGTGCATTAAAGTCCGGTGCAAATGCTGCAAGAGGAGAAATACTTACTCTTGTAAAATCTATTGCTCCAAACTGTACCTGTTCAATTACTGCTCTTTCTTCACCTAACTGTGAACCTGGATAAACTTCAATTTTAATTCTACCGTTTGTTCTCTCTTCTACAAGTCTTGCGAACTCATAATCACCCTGTGTTGTCGGATAATCTGCACCATGTGTTTCTGCCAGTCTTAGAACAACTGGTTCACTGCTTACTTCTTTTTCTGCACTTCCGGCAGCAAAAGAAAATCCTGCTGATAAAAGAACCAGCAATAATACTAAAATACCTTTTTTCATTTTTCTCTCCTTTGGTTGCATAGGCGAGCAGGGACGAAGTCCCGACCAGCCTGAATAATATTTAAATTATTATAAAATGGAATTTAGAATATGTGTTTGGTTAATATTTGTTATTTTAGGTAAAATTATGCACAAACAAGTAACTAAATATGAATAATAATTCAAAAAATAGTAATTTATTGTTGTTTTAGCATTTTATTGTTTCTATATGTACTCGGGGAAACAGATTCCATCTTTTTAAATACTTTGGTAAAATAATTTGGATTTCTATAGCCTGTATTTGCACTAATTTCTTTTATGGAAAGATTACTTGTTATAAGTAGGTTTTTAGCTTTACTAATTCTTTTTTCTGTAAGATAGTCTATAAAAGTAATTCCTTTCTCTTTTTTAAATAGTTTACTAAAGTAAAAACTTGAAAGTCTGCAATGATTTGCTGTCTCCTCCAGAGTAATATCTTTTAAGTAGTTTGTATCTATGTACAGACATGCAGATTCAATTGCAGGGCTGTTCTCAATTTCTTTTGCAGAAGCAATTTGTTCCAGTAGCTCATTAAGGAAAATATTAAATCCAGACAAAAGAGCTATTGAACCAGAAGCGTTTTTTAGATCACTTTCATCTACAATACATTTTCCATTAGGCAGCTGATAGGCTGCTGCATGTTTTAAGACGGTGACAAGTTCCAGAATAGCTTTCTTTTTAATATCAAATTCTGAGCCAGTAGTATCAAGCCACTCCCTTATTTTTTGAAGAGTTTTTATTGTATTTTCTCTATTTCCATTCAGAATAGCCTGTTCCATATCTATTTCAAGGTTTAATGGGAATGTCACCTCTAAATGATTACTATCTAAGTTTAGACTCTTATCTGTAATTTTCCCCAGCATTGCTTTAGCCTGGGCAAAAGATTTAAGTGATTTTATCGGGTCATTAAAACTTGATCCAATACCTATTACTACTTTTATGCTAAGAGTTTTTTCTATTTCAAGAGCCAGCAATTGTGAAAGATTCAATGCATCACTTTTCTCAGAGTCCAAATTACTCTGCCTTTCCATAATTGGGAAAAAATAAAGATTAGACAGTTCCTTGTTAAATAGTGTTACAAATCCATATTCTGAAAGTTTAGATTTAATAATATAAGCGACTCTTTTCATTAGAACTTTTTTTTGGTTACTAGAGTCTACATGTATAGGATAAGTTTCATAAAGGATTTTAACAATTCCAGCTTTTCCTGAAAAAAAATTCATATCCAAAATATCTAAATAATTAGCAAATTTATCTTCAGTTATACCAGTAACAGCCAGGTTGTAAAGAAATTCATTTTCCATATAACCAGTTACTCTGCTAAGTTTTAGTTCATTATCTTTTTTTTTATTTTCTTCATTTCTCTGATTTTTAATTTTAGTTAGAATTTTATTTATCACTTCCAGAACTCTGGTTTCTGAAGATGGTTTTATAATAAAATCATCAACTCCAATTTGAATAGCTTCCTGCGCAAATTCAAACTGGTTAAATGCAGTAAGAAATACAATTGAAACAGATGGAGAATTTTCTCTTATAGTTCTTGCAGCTTCAATGCCATCAATTCCAGGCATTTTTATATCAAGAAAAACTATATCCGGCAGGTAGGTCTGAGATTTAACTATTGCTTCTCTGCCGTTTACTGCTTCCTGAATATCAAGTATAGAATCAATTCCCTTATTTACAATAGCTCTAAGAGCGTCTATTTCTATCTGTTCATCGTCAGCAATCAGCAATTTATACATTTAGGTCTCCTGATAGTTTTATAGTAATTATAGTACCTGTCTTTGGACTACTGTCTATAATAAAATTACTTTTATTGTTAAATGCCATGTTTAGTCTTCTTCTAACATTCACAATCCCTATTCCAGTTGAGTCTCTGGTTGTTGAAAATTCATTATCAGAAAGTAATTGGTTTAAATCTTTTTCTGGAATTCCAGGTCCATTATCCTGGATAACAATTATAACTATATTTGCTTCGGAACTTATTGTTAAAGAAATAATCCCACCATCTTCTTTTGGTTCTATTCCATATTTAATTGCATTTTCGACAAGGGGTTGTAGAGTGAAATATGGTAATTTAATTTTAGATATATCTGTATTAATATCAGTTTTAAATTTTAGTCTGTCTCCATAACGTACATTTTGAATATGCATATATTCATTCAGAATATCTATCTCTTCAGCAAGGGTTACTATGTGGCTTTGTTTATTAAGGGTATATCTAAAAATATTTGAGAGGGATTCTATTAATTTGACAGTTTCTGAAGCTTTTTCAAACATAGAGGTTCTGGAAATTGTATTAAGTGTATTAAATAAAAAATGTGGATTAATTTGCGACTGAAGACTAAGGAACTGAGCTTCTTTTAGAGACTGGTTCATTTCTGAAATTTTTAATTCATCTTCTCTTAGCCTTTTTTCAATTTCAACTTTATCTTCCAGACTTTTAATCATTTCATGTATGTTTGTATTCATTTTATTAAAGGAGCTTGTAAGAATTCCTATTTCATCCTGATATGGAATATTATAGTTAGATATTGCAATATCACCCTCTGCAATTTTAAGAGATCTTGAGGCCAGTTCCCTTATGGGTTTTGTTACGGAGTCAGAAAAAAATGTTCCGAAGATTAAGAACAGAATAGTGATAAAAAATATACCTAAAAAACTAATAGTTCTAATAATAATTACTTTTTCTATTTGAACTGAATAAAGCTGGCTTCCTTCTTCCAGTCGTATTTGTACAAGTTCTTTAAGATAGTTCTCAATATAACCATTAATACGTCTGGATTTTAAAAGGTTGTCAATAAAAATATCCTCAGAATTTTCCATAGATTCACGAGTCTTCCCAACACTTTCCAGGTAGGCCATAAAAGCATATCTTATTGCAAATATTTGAAAGGATGCATTTTGATTTGTGTTGGATGTTTCTTTTACAGAATTCCAGTTAGACCATATAAGAGGTATTTTTTCGTTAAAACGGTTTAAAGCACTGTCCTCTGAATACATAATATAATTTTCAAAGTCTGCATTATTTTCAATAATGGAAGTTTGTAGATTATGGATAGTAGTATTTTTTATAAGATCCTGTTCGTATATTTTTAGATATTTAAATGCATTGGAGAGAGTGTATAGATTTAGAAAGCTAATACAAACTATAATTAACGAGAAAAAGATCATGAGCTTTCTTTTTATTGATAATTTATACCAGATAGTTTTTATTGGTCTCATCGCTTAACTCGGGCATTCCCCTTCCATATACTCCAAACCTGTTCTTCATCTGCAGGATGGCCATAATCAGTCAGTAGTGTCGCCGCAAGGGCTCCGCTGGCCCATCCAAACTGTACCCATTTTTCCGGTGACCATTTTCTAAGAATGCCATAGAGCATACCCCCAACAAATCCGTCACCACCGCCAATTCTGTCCAGTACACCTATCTCTCTGGGTTGTTCAATGTAAAAGTTATTGCCTTCTGACATAATAGCTCCCCAAATATGACTGTTTGAACTGACAACCTCTCTAAGGGTTGTGGCAAAAACAGATGTTTCCGGAAAAGCTTTTTTTGCACTTTCTATCATTCCCTTAAAGCCGTCAATTTTGGCTGTTAAATCCTTTCCCCCTGCTTCCGGTCCTTTTAAGCCAAGGCATAACTGGAAATCTTCTTCATTACCAACAAGGATGTCACTTAGGGAGGCAATTTCTGTAAAGATCTCCCTCAACTCTTCTTTCCTGTTTATCCAGAAGGAAGCCCTGTAATTTAGATCGAAGGAGATTGCAGTCCCGTATTTTTTTGCAGCCCTTGCTATTTCCAGGGTAAATTTGCTTGTCTCTTTTGACAAAGCTCCAACGAGACCGGAAAGATGAACAATTTGTACACCCTCTTTATCAAATATTCTGTCGAGATCAAAGTCTTCTGCTTTTAGTAATCTGCCAACCTCTCCTGCTCTGTCATTATTTACCCTTGGGCCTCTGGAACCATAACCGCTGTCAGCCATATTTATCTGGTGCCTTACTCCCCATGGACCGTCGGGTTCAATCTCCGGACCTTCATAGTCCATGTGCCTGCCTGCAAGATTGTCTTTGATAAAACGTGCAACAGGGCTTCCCTTTACAAAAGCTGTAAGAACTTTTACAGGTAGTCCTAGATAAGATGAGACACTTGCGACATTTGTTTCTGCACTGCTTGCAGTCATTTTGAATGTATCACTTGAATGAAATGGCTGCCCACTGGCAGGAGTTAACCTGACCCCCATACTGGTAGGAACTAATAGTGCATATTTACAATTGTCTTTAAGCTTAATACTCATTATTTTTCTCCTTTTCGATCCAGAAATAATGGCTTAATATGTCTTTCATACAAGTTTTCTGTAACATTTTTACCAACAATTTCAGAATTGCTGGCCAGAGCATTAAGATATTTGTCTCCCATTTCTGACGCAACCTTGTATCCCACATGAAGCAGCTGTCTTAGGTGCATATTATATGCAGGATTATTCTGATCATGCCGTAAAGCAGATGCATACTGCTCTCCTGTCCATGAATCAACTTCAGAAGCAGCAGGTAATTTGGTTTTATCAATATCAATTACTGTTGCATAGGGTTCAGCAAGTTCTTCGTATCTGTTAAGAGCAGAGCTGTAAACCTCTTTTGCAATTGTAAGACCATTTGAACCAGATTCTGCAAGACCTATCAGCTCTTCCAGCCAGGTTGTTCCGGCAGTTTTTACGTGGACTCCAGCATTATACTTACGTATGTTTTTCCGAATAGAAGGGTAAATCGAAAATTTATCACTTCCTGAATGGACACTAAGTTTGAGATTTTTTGCTAGGTTAAACTTATCTACAGCCCAGGCAATTACACATATATCATCATTAAACTCTCTGTCAAATTTTTCAAGGTCACCAATATAATCCACTCCCTTATTAAATCTACCGGTAAACTTCGGCGCAATAGTTTGTGCAGGAATTCTTTCTTTGGCAATTGCAGAAAGAATAAATAAAAGCTCTTCCGGAGTTTGGGGCAGATCAGTTTCATCCATGGAAACTTCGGTAATAAAATTGCCTTTTCCTTTTTTTTCTTCAATGTGTCTGTAAATTCTGCCAGCTTCTTTTACTGCAAATAAATATCGCTCTGCAATTTGTCTTATACTTTCTTCTGTAATTATTAGAGGATTGTCTATTCCTGGAATATTGATCTCGCCAGTAAAGATAATGTTTTCTTTAACAAATTTTTCTACCTCATCTTTGTCTGTTTTCTCTCCAATAAAATCTGCCACATCGAGGGTAAAAAAATCAGAGGAGTCCATAAATAAATCCACTGTTTTAAGACTTATATGATCTGCATCCACATAATAGCTGCCTTTCCAATTTAATGTTTTAACAGCATTATCTGCAGCAATTCTTACAGAAGCAGGATCTGTATGAATAATTGCATGTTCACGGTAGGACTTGTTCCAGATAATTGAAATCTCTTTACCTGCTTCTTTTGCCTTAATTACAGATTTTAGTTGGGCTTCCGCCTGTTTTCCGAATCTGTCTCCAGTTCCCATTGAGTACTTTTCAAGTTTCATTTCTATATCCCCTAATCTAAATCTATATCAAAATAATTTACAGCGTTGTTAAAACTAATATCCTCTACCATTTTCCCAAGAAGATTATAATCTTCCGGAGCTTCTCCATTCTCTACCCAATTCCCAATAAGGTTGCAGAGTATTCTTCTAAAATATTCATGTCTTGGAAATGAAAGAAAGCTTCGGGAGTCTGTAAGCAACCCTACAAATCTGGATAAAAGTCCCAGGTTGGCAAGGGCACTCATCTGCATCTCCATTCCGTCTTTTTGATCGTTAAACCACCAGCCTGAACCAAACTGAATTTTCCCTGGGATTCCTCCATCCTGAAAGTTCCCAATAATG
>Ga0164318_10003939_pt1 | contig 14149 bp, 13 predicted proteins | sample GuaBasSedimGuay9_FD_113734 | JGI IMG/M metagenome (GOLD analysis project Ga0164318, IMG submission 113734) | Subseafloor sediment microbial communities from Guaymas Basin, Gulf of California, Mexico - Guay9, Core 4571-4, 0-3 cm | ecosystem: Environmental > Aquatic > Marine > Hydrothermal vents...
AACACGGACCGGCGGATGCTGAGATCGTTTGTTTACCCAACAATCTGATACGCGTTGTCTTTAAGGAAAAGCAACGCGCTATTACTCCCGGCCAGTCGGTAGTTTTTTATGATGGCGATGTCCTTTTAGGGGGAGGAATCATCGCATAAAATTACTCAAGCATAGTTAGATACCACGACCAGAAAAGAAGTTCAGGTTGATATCTACCGTTTCTGTTATTCCCTAAAAAAATCAGATTCCAGGTTCTAATGAAATATCAGCCCTGTCATTTCTTGACCTCAGTTTCTTATCCAATGTCTTTATGTGTGATTACGAACTGAACGGTGATACTGTGACCTTGTTCCTGACTAATGATTCAACTGGCGAAAAGCATACAAAATACATTAATTGCCTAGTTGACGACATTTCCCTGATCGCTTCAGGCAATGCTTCTGAAATCAACCTCCTTGCCCTATTTATGCACACCCTTTTAAGTCTCGTGTCGAGGAGCCGATATATGGAAAGATAGTTATATGTTCTCACAGGAAAGGAATAGCAAATGTATAACATCGAAAAGAAGGACTACGGCTACAAACTGACTTTCGCGGGGAAAGTAGACAAAGATGAAATGGCTCGGTGGTTGGAAGAGATTGAGCACATTCTATCCAAACAGCCAGGCTCCTTCACAGTTCTCATGGACATACAAAATCTGCAACCGGTATCACAGATTGCCCAAAAATTCTTCAGGCGTGGTCAAATGTTATTAGAAAAACGAGGTCTGACACGATCGGCGGTAGTGCTTAGTGGGTCTACCTTAGCAATGCAGTTTAAACGTCTTGCGGTACAGTCTGGTATCTTTGACAAGGAGCGATACGTCGATATTGTCAATAATCCTCAGTGGGAAGAGGTTAGCCTTGGATGGCTTACTGAAAGTATCGAACCAGATGCATTTATTCAAAAGATATAACTGGATTCGTAAAAAAACATAAACCATATTATGATCTGACAGAACACGACGGAACTGCTAATGAGTTCCGCAATTCGAGACTCATTTGAGTTGATTTGCTTGACAGGATTTCTGGCTCCACTACAACAAAAAAACAATGTTCCCACAAAGTGATAATGTCCTAAATGAGAGACTATACTGAATCCCAAAAAGTAAGGGAGGATTATGGCTGGAGAGAACATTATCAGGATAAGTTTGCGGGAGTTGAGAAGGCTGACTGTGTTGCATGCTGTTTTGGGCAAGCGTTTCATGCAGAAGTCAGCGGCGTCCATTCTTTAGGTAAGTTTCTCCATCGAGGTGCGGGTTGTGGGGGGATGTTGGTATTGTCCATCGGGGGCGAGGTCGGCCATCTAATCGGAGGCTTCCAGAGAGGTTCAAGGCAAAAGTTTTAAATCTTTGCCGAGAGAAGTACCGTGATTTTGGTCCGACACTGGCGGCGGAGAAATTCGGAGCCAATGCTGTTATTGCAGTCGATCTCGACTATGAGACAATCGGAAGTGGCAGCGGCAATATGCTGATGGTTACCGATAGCGGCACGGCAGTGAAATTCGAGTAGAAGGATAATCAGAGTATTTGCTTTGCACTAACATTTAGGCTGTCCCCAATAAGTCACCTTATCAATCTTGAGTAGGGTGCGGACTTGTGTCACACCGAATATCATCCCGAGCGGAGTCGAGGGACGGCGGACACAAAGCCCGCCCATACGTGAAAGGGGACTAAAAATCCGCGCAGTGGGCGGCTTTACGTCGCCCGTTCTCAAAACCGCACTTTCAACAAACTTGCACTTAGGATACTTTATCAACAAGCCCCTTGTTTGGGGATGATTTGGTATGTTCGGGCAATCAAGGCTAAACGAGTTTAACCTTGCCACCCAGCCGTGCAGAATCAAGCCATCAAATTCAGTATACAAGTCTACCTCTTATGCTCGCTCAGGGAATAATGCGGGTTGACAAGGGCGGCAGAACCGATATACTATATATGGCAGCTAAAAATGTACATACTTGCCAAAAGACACCGATACTCTATAAAAAATACTGTTAACAAATTGAGAGCTCAGGATTTATGGAAATTTTCAAAACAGCTTTTATCGTAGCGGTTTTTATAATCACTACCGCAGTACAAGGTTTCGTAAGCGAATTACCCATACCAGTTGGCGATTCAATAACTAACCGATATTCAAGCGGCGTCACCCGAACCCAATGGGTCGACCCGTCCGGTGGCCACCCCATAACTTTCCAGGAATGGACAACTCAAACCGAAAAGCGTGGATCATGGAAGGCGTCATTAGTTTGGACGGATACTCCCGAGTCACATAGTCGCAATCTGGTTGGATTCGGTATCTTTATTGATTCCGCTCTATACGACCAAGTGCAGACATCAATTGAATTATATGTGATTGACCTTACCGGCGAAGGCTATGATGTAAAAGTTTATTCCATTTGTGGTGGTAACCCATCCGATCTGCGAGCGTTTCTCTACGATAAGTATCTCGAAGGTATGGTCGGCTGTGTTTTTATTGGGGACTTGCCTGTAGCCTGGTACGAGACCGATTTCGGCGATCCGCCATCACATGCTGAGTTCCCTATCGATCTGTACTATATGGACCTCGACGGTGTCTTCACAGATGCTGACGTTGATGGTATATATGACACTCACACCGGCAATGTCACGCCGGAAATCTGGATGGGTCGTCTGACCGCATCGCCACTTACAATGGACGGCGCCAACGAAGTAGACCTGCTGAATGACTATTTCGATCGCAATCACCAGTACCGGAGCGGGCTGCTTCCCTTGAACAACAAGGCGCTGGTCTATATTGATGACGACTGGGAATCAGGATCGAACTGGTGGAATATGAACGTTGGTGAGGCTTATGCCAATCGGGAGTTCATCAAGAATGAATGGACCACCTGGAGCACGGACTATGAAAGTCGATTACTAAACAACTATGGCTTCATTCAGGTATGTGTCCACTCATGGCATGAGGGACACGCTTTTAAGAATCCGGATGATGACTGGTCCTACACCTACAACTCTGAGGTCAAAGGACTTCAACCTGTATCGCATTTCTACAACCTTTTTGCCTGTTCCAACGCCCTCTATGTCGAAGAGGATTACATGTCTGGTTGGTACATCTTTGGTCAAGAATATGGATTGGCTGCAATTGGCAGCGCTAAATCAGGTTCAATGCTGGTGTTTGAAGATTTCTACCACCCTTTTGGTGAGGGAAAAGAAATAGGGCAGGCATACTTCGACTGGTTTTCAGCTCGTGCTGAAGGCGGTTTTGAAGAATGGGAAATTACCTGGTTCTACGGCATGACGCTTAATGGCGACCCGACATTGAGTATCCAGCAGAAGTCGGCCAGTACCCTGCTTCAACACGACGATGGAAGCGTAGCATACATGATGGAATTAACGTCTTCATCAGACTTGGATATGTTCAATGTTCGGTTCACCCCTGAGGTAGCTTGCACTCTAAGCTCAGTCACAGTCGAAGGAGATTTTTCGGATAGTCTCGGTATCAGAATGTATGTGTGGGAAAGCGACGGTATCTATCCAGCGGTGTTGATTGACTCTCTTGATATTCCTGATGGTGACCTGTCATTTATAGACATCTCAAACTTGAATCTCGCTTATAATGCTTATGAGGATTTCCATATCGGTTTCAGTCCGCTTGAATCCGCGCCAGCTGGCACAACGTGGATATATATGGATGATGGCCAGCAATGCCCGGAACACCGTAGCGGGCTCAGTGAAGACGATATCTGGAAGACCCTTGATGAGTTCTGGGGAAGCAACTACAATTTCCTGATACGAGTTGAGGTACATCATGATCCTGAACCTGAGGTAGCCATAACAACGCTGACAATCCCAGCCGGTGAAGCTGGTCAATCCTACTCGGTGACGCTGGAGGCAACAGACGGCATGCCACCGTATGTTTGGGATATAACCGCCGGTAGCCTGCCGAATGGGCTTGATCTCGATTTGGTCTCTGGCGTATTGTCCGGAGTGCCATCGAATCTCGGGACGTTCCACTTCACAGTCCGGGCTACTGATTCGGACTCCCCCGCTACAAGTGATGTTCAGCATCTTTGTGCAGTTATTACCCAGGTGTGTGGCGATATCGATGCCGATGGTATGGGACCGGATATCGCCGATCTAACCTACCTCGTGAGCTATCTGTTCACCGCCGGTCCACCACCACCGGTGATGGAAAGAGCTAATGTAGACGGGATAACCGAACAGGGGGGAATGATAAATGTTTCCGACCTCACGTATCTGGTGGCCTATCTTTTCAGCGGTGGACCCTCGCCGGTGTGCGGGTCCTGAAGAATATTACGGCAGAGCCAGATTGTAGATGGCGGGGTGGCACCCTCAAGCTGGGGGCTTGTTGAAGAACCCTGGTCATCGTTTCCATGAGGACGGAGACAAGCCCCCAGCCTGCGCGGAACGTGAACAGATTTGCGCGTTAAACCGACAGGCGGCTTGACGTGGCTGCAGAAAATCAAGAACGAAGGGTAAGGAAGTCAGCGATGTCTTATACAACAGCCTTGGTTGTAGACGAAGGACATAATGAGCTAAGAAAGCAACTAGTGCATTCCGGTCTGCGGGCTTTGCATATCGCCCGGCCATGAAAAATCATCAAGTGGGAATAGACAATCCAGTCTTTCTGTGGAATTATCTTCATCAGGTCCCCCTCCACCTTAATGGCGTCCTTCTTAGTCGTGAACCTTAGCCTCTGGCTGATGCGTAGAACGTGCGTATCAACAACGATACCTTCCGCCAGATCAAATCCGGCGCCAAGAATGACAGAGCCGGTTTTGCGTCCTACTCCGGATAGTTTGGTAAGTTCATTGAGGGTGCGGGGGATTTTACCCTCATGACGCGAAAGCAACTGCTGTGCTGAAAGCTTGATAGCTTTGGCTTTGTTGTTGTAAAAGCCGGTAGAGTGAATGTCACAAGCCAACTTTTTCAGGTCAGCTCGTGCGAAATCTTCCACAGAAGTATATTTGTGAAACAGCTCCGGTGTTACTATGTTCACTCGTTCATCGGTGCACTGGGCCGATAGAATCGTTGCCACCATGAGTTGGTGAACAGTCTCAAAATCAAGTGTGCAGCCTGCTTCTGGATAGCTATTCTTCAATAGTTTCACACATTTACTGGCGCGGGCAATTTTGTCGGAAAGTTTCTCTCGTGGCATTGTCAGTCGTCGCAGGCGAGAATTACTACCCTGTCGATATCGTTGAGGTCTTTCAGAATAGTGATGTATCTGAATCGGTCGTCTTTTTCAGTTAAAAGACTCACGCGGTCAGCCTGGTTGTAACCGATTTCAAGCATGATGCGTCCGCCGGGAGCTAGGTAGTTGGGAGCAGCGTCAATAATACTCGCTATCGCACCAAGACCATCGTCGTCAGCTACCAGTGAAATTTTGGGATCGGCCAAAACTTCAGGTGGAAGTTCCCGGTATTCATCTTCTGAAATGTAAGGCGGATTTGAAAGGATTAGATCAAATCCATTATTAGCATCAACGGTAGAAAAGAAATCGGAACGAAGGAACTCTATCTTTTCTTCTCCTCCGAGTTTGCTCGCATTTTGTCGGGCAATTTCGAGCGCTTCATCGGAGATATCTACAGCCGTTATAGAACAATCCTGAATTTCGTTGGCAAGAGTTACCGAGATCACTCCGGAACCTGCCCCAATATCTAATATCCGTGGTTTTTTATACTCACGACTTCGGATGAAACCCATTGCAGCCTCACACAGCATCTCCGTCTCCGGCGTGGGAACCATCACTGCGGGAGAAACAGAAAAACAGCGACCATAAAACCAGGCTTCCCCAAGGATGTACTGAAGTGGATAGCGAGTAGCTCGGCGTTGAACGATTTCTTCAAGCTGAACCAAATGCTGTTGTTGGAGCTGTTTTTCACCATCAAGGTACAACTTCAATCGATCAACATCGAGAAGGTGGCAGAGAATTATCTCCACCTCGGCCAGACCCTGATCAATACCCGCCTTTACCAGACGGTCACTGTGTTTAGCAATCAAGAGAGGAAGTTTCATTTTCATTCCTCGGAGATTTTGATTCGGCGATTCCTGGTTCTCCTGCCCTTTCGCTGGGTACGGTACAACCCCCAAAGGTACAACATCGTGATAAACAAAATCCATGACCAGCAAACCGCTTTAGTGAACCCCGGGGAAAACTGGATGGAATGTGGGATCAGATAAATGCCTAACAGGAGGAAAAAACTTCCAATTCCAAGCCACCCGAGCGTCCGATTGGAGAAGATATCTTTGCCGATTTTGCCTCGGGTAAGAGAACCAATAGACGCAAGAACGACAAATACAAGATAGACAAACAGCATCTGGGTTTTATTGTCGGTGGCATCGGTGCCAAAAGGAACTCCCTCCCAGATTGTTCCGAAAGCGTAATGGTTCATCATGAAGCCAAAGGGATAACAACCGAGAAAAGCGCTGATTACAGCGATAAAGAAAGCTATGGCAAACGGTCGAGAATCAGGCTGACCACGAACAAGGTTAAAACCGTATAGTGCTCCCAGCACAACAAAGAAAACAGTAACAAACATAAAAAAGATATGAAAGAACAAAGCTATAGTTGGGACTTCGCCAAAGTATTTCAACAGAAAAGGTTTACCATCCGGCATTTTGAAACTGGCCCGCAGAGCGCCTATATTGTCTCGAATTTCAAAGTAATACCAGGTTTTCCCTCCCTTATCACCGGCTGTTACATACGCATAGAAAAGACCAGTCGCTGAATCTTCAACAGAAAGACGAGCTGTTGAGTATCTGGCAGGGTTCGTATTTTCATCTTGTTCAAATCGAGTCTGTCTAAACACGGCTTTTAAGCCGGGCTCAAAAGGACCAGTAATTGTAATGGGCAATTTATCTCTTGTATGTTCAATTATTTTTGGTACAGTAACAATCTCAAAGGTATAGCCATTTTCATTGTAACTATAGTGTTCCGGTCTGCCTCGAGAATTCATCCGAGCGACATACAGGAGCACTAATGTCAGTAGTAATGCTATTAATATACGAATTATCTTCATGGCGCTACTCCATCTTATTGCTGGAGTTTAAGAGGATTTCCTGATCGTGACGCTGAAGGGCTTCTATCAGGGTTTCAATCTGTCCCTGCATGATCTGGTCGAGTTTGTACAAAGTAAGCCCAATGCGATGATCGGTGACACGTCCTTGTGGAAAATTGTAGGTACGAATCTTTGCGGAACGGTCACCGGTAGAGACCATGGAACGCCGCTTGGCATCAATCTCAGCCTGTTGCTCAGCCATTTTCATATCATACAAACGCGCTCGCAGAACTTTCATTGCTTTGTTCTTGTTCTTCAATTGCGATTTCTCGTCCTGACAGGTCACTACCAATCCAGTAGGAAGGTGCGTTATCCGAACAGCAGAGTCGGTGGTATTGACAGACTGACCCCCGGGACCGGAAGAGTGATAAACATCTATTTTGATTTCGTTGTCCTTGATTTCAATGTCAACTTCTTCGGCTTCCGGAAGGACGACCACAGAAATGGCTGAAGTGTGAATTCGACCCTGGGTTTCCGTCACTGGCACACGCTGAACACGGTGAACACCGGACTCGTATTTCATTTTGCCGTATGCTTTATCACCATCAAAAGAGAAAGTTATCTCTTTAAAACCTCCTGAAGAAGCGGGACGTGAGCCGAGTAGCTCAAATTTCCAGCTCTGACTATCAGCAAATCGTTGGTACATCCGAAAAATATCACCAACAAACAGTCCGGCTTCGTCTCCACCGGTTCCGGCTCGAATTTCAACAATAGCCGGTTTGTCGTCATTGGGATCACGGGGAAGCAACTTGAGTCGAAACTCACTCTCTGCATCTTCAATCTGAGTCTCTAATTGTTCCAACTCATTTCTAGCCATGGCTATTAATTCGCTATCCTCGCCACTATCGATTATCTCCTGTGTTTCAGTTAGCCCGATTTTTATTTTACGATACCGGCGTCCTGCTTCGAGGATTTCCTCTACCCGATGTCTTTCCCTGTTCAATTCTATCATTTTCTTTTGATCAGAAAAAGTCCCGGGGGCAGCCATCTGCTTATCTATTGAGGCCAGTTTCTCTTCCAGCTTTTCAACTATTTCCAACATTTTTTTTCCACAAAGATTTCATTCGGAGTTTTAGTGTAAGTCAATCCTGCTCCAACGGCAAGATAATATCTGAGAGGAACTGCTTCGCTACGGAACGTTGCTATGATCCGAGACAGTTACAGATTGTTCCATACCAATAGCAGCCTTGAGAGAAGCAAGACCCACTTCAAGTTGTTCTGGAGAGGGTTCTTTTGTCGTAAGCCTCTGTAACCAGAGACCGGGCTTTATAAGAATCTTTGTTATCTTATTGTCGCGTGTTTTGCCGGACAGTTTCAGCAATTCGTATGAACCACCTGCAACCAGCGGCAGAAGAGAGAAATGTATCCCAAAACGAGTCAGGAGGGTTGGAGCATCCCCCGTCCAAATTGCATACAGTGTATCAGAGATGGCATAAGTGGCTATGGCAAAAAGAGCTACAATGAGAATAAATGAAGTCCCACATCGGGGATGAAACCGCGTATGACAGGCAGCACGTTCAGGGATAAGTTCATCACCCATTTCATAACAGTATATGGATTTGTGCTCAGCTCCGTGATATTCAAAAATGCGCCGAAATTCACCAAAAAGCGACAAAGCCCAAACATAGATTAAAAACATGGTCAACCTTATAGCCCCTGCTACGAGATTGAAACCAACCGCCTCACGGTTGACTCCTGCAAACTGGGAGATTGCAAGGGGAAGAAAGAAGAAGATAAACACGCCTACCACGACAGCAAAAACCGCAGACAGCCCCAGCATTAAGTTGTTTGACCGAGGAGGTTTGTCTTCTGATGACTTACCTTTGGCGGAGTTTTCCTCTTTTTCCAGTTCTTTCATAGCAATATCAGCTGAGAAATTTAGCGTTTTAATACCAATAATGAGCATCTCAACAAATGACACAATTCCCCTAAGAATAGGTAGACCTAAAATCTTATAACGCTTTGTAAAAGAAATATAGGGATCAGTTTTGACTACAATCTCACCGTTAGGTTTACGCACTGCTGTTGCAACCTTATCTTTAGATCGCATCATAACCCCCTCGATTACAGCTTGTCCACCTACATTGAGATCCGGCATAATATTCCGTTGCGGCAGCTTCTGCTAAGAACTTCCAGACAGTTCGTTTAACCTGATAAAACTGAAAAACGGCGCTATGTACATTGGCTCATAGGCGCCGCAAAACAGCAAGGCATTGCCAGAAGGCAGCTACTTGTCTTTCTTTTGAAACTTTTCATATTTCCGACGGAAACGTTCAACCCGTCCAGCCGTGTCAATCAGCTTCTGTTTGCCGGTAAAAAACGGATGACAAGCAGAGCAAATTTCCACATTGATTTTTTTTCGGGTTGACCGTGTCGGGTAAGTAGCCCCACAGGCACACGTTACCTCAACGTCGTATACTTTCGGGTGTATCTTGGCTTTCACGCTAACTACCTCAAAACTAAGCTACATATCCATTCTATTTAGGTCCAATATATTTATTGGACCGCACAATCTATAATTATACACCTTTTCAGGGATATTTGCAAGAAATATATGGGTAATTTTTCCTGCCTGTCATATGTATATGCTATGCGCGTGAATATTCTTGAATCTGCTTCGCAATCGAGCTACATTGTCTTGGGTATATATGATAGACTGATAGATGGGAGCGAAAATTGGATATACGCCTGATAAGCTCCGGTGATGAAGCAGCTTGTAACGACTTTCACAATCGGTTGTACCGACATCATCGAACGATGTCCCAGTGGCGGTGGGAGTTTGCGGATAACACCTACGGCCAGACCCCGATCCCGTTCGCTTTTGCAAAAGTCGACGATAAGATCGTGGGGACACAGGCATTTATTCCGATCCGCATGATCGACCGCGATGGCGTCTATTGGACAGCCAAGTCTGAGGCAACACTGGTTGACCCGGACTATCGCGGCCAGCGCCTGTTCGAGAAGATGTACGAATTGCTGTTTCGATATGCTGAGGAACATGAGTTCTCCTACGTGTGGGGTTTCACGCCGGCAATAAAGGCGTTTACCCGACTCGAGTTTACTGTTCCCGGTGTCACTCAACAGTTGTTTATGCCGTTTTCCTCCCGTTCAGTGACGGCCATGCTCGGCAAACTGCCAAGGGACCGACCGGGTGGCGCGCGGGATCGCATCAAGGCGGCAACCCTTCGTGCCGGCATCACGGCAGCGCGAATGGCCAGCGCCGTTAGCATCGCTTTAACCAGTCGCAAACTGCCATCGGGGCTGGAGATTCGGACAATGCAAGAACCGGATGCGCAAGCTGGCAACTGCTGCAAACGCTTCATTGAGCAGTGGGGTGGCACCACTATCTACAGGGACAGCAACTACCTGCGGTGGCGGTTGTTTGAGAACCCTTACGTGAAGAGCGTCGTGCGCGCGATATATGAGGGAGATGAGCTACTGGGATGGACGGCTTATACACTGGGCGATGACGGCCTCGGGTACTTGGTGGACATGCTCATTAGTTGCGACGAGTCGCGGTATAAACCAAGTAGTCTTATTCGGATACTGCTTCTCGAGGCGGTCTTGGGCACTCGCAATATGGGTGCCACCGGAATTCGCGGCTGGCGAGTCAATCAACATCCGTTTGACCGGCTGGTTTGTCGTGAAGCCCGCAAGGTTGGATTCTATCACATCAAACGTGGTCATTCAGTAGTGTTGTATAATTGCCCTGCCCAGCGAGTCAGAGCCGGGTATGGCAAGTTCGACGACTGGTACATTAGCAGGATTTATACGGAGGGCGTGTTGAGTTGATGACAACCGCCCCGGTCGAGTACGTTCGTGCTCAAATCACCAACCACGCCCGGCTATTCTTCACGGAGCCGGCTGCGAGGTTATTACAGTCGGATGCTATCCGGTTCCTGACGTATGCCGAAGCCGTGGCCATGCGCGGACGGCAGATAGTCATTCCGGTCGATCTCCCGGTTCCCCCTGTGCCTGAATTACCGTGGCAGGTTCAGTTTAACGGTACCGTTCTGACGCTCTGGAACCGCGCTCCGCATCCGGATGGCGACCACTGGCGGGCAATACCAAACGAAACTGCGCCGGTTTGGTATCAGCATGTGTCAGGGACACTGATGCCAAGCTGGAATCTGTTTGGTAATACCTTCGACTTGTTGACGTTTGGTGAGGAACAGAGGTTATCGCAACGAGATCACCACGACCGGTTCGCGGCAGCATTCAGTCCCAGACTTGAGCGAGGATTGCTGGAAGTACCCGCGGTCAATGAAACGGTGGCTCTCGTGGTGGCAGCGGTCGTTGCGATGTCCCACACCGGACAACCGTCGTTCACGCTTGACTGTCTGTCCGGGCCTCCTGTGGTGGTCCTATCACATGATTGTGATGCTTTGCTCGGTAACGATTTCTGGACCCAGTCCGTGCGCCTGTACCGCTTCATACAATCTTTGGTGCGGCTGCGCCTGCCCCGGCTGAGCAACCTCTGGTGGCTGGCCCGCAACGCAGTCACACCGCGCCGGTTTTATTTCGACAACGCCACCGGCATGATAGATATCGAGCGATGCTTCGGCTATACCTCGACTTTTTACCTACTCAATGGCTCAGGGGGGCGCTTCGGCGCCCGCAGCCCGTTTTCGGTTATCCCGCAGCTCCTTGAACATATTCCGCCATCGTGGGACATTGGCATACACTATAACTACGACACCTTTCTAAACCAAGACCGGTTTGCAGCGCAACTGGAGCAGCTTCAGGAAGTAGTTTCGCATCAGTTCGTGTCCGGCCGGGCGCATTATCTCAAGTTCGATCCATTCCGATCATTTTCCTTCCTGCAACAGTTCGGGATTTATGTGGATGAGTCATCCGGTTGGGCTGACTACGTCGGTTACCGGAACGGTATCGCCGGTTGTTTCCAGGCTTACGACACCGAGAAGCAATTACCTCTCGATATCTGGGAGGTACCGATGGTAATAATGGAGGCCGCACTAATCAAGCAGCACGGCGCCGACGCTGTTAACTTCGTAGAGCGTCAATTGCAGCATCTAAGCTGTATTGGTGGCGCTTTAACAATCCTCGTCCACCCCGGTCAGTTCTTCAACCCAGAGCACCGGCAGATGCTGGGGATATACCACGAACTGCTCAAGGTCTGTCGCCGGATGGGTGCTATCACTCACACCGCGCGAAGTCTGGTAGACCAACTGCGAAGGTAGCGAGATGGATGCCACAATTTCTCCTTCTCAGGTCAACCGCGACGTCCTACTGGCAGCTACGAACGGCCGTATCCTCGCCACTTCCGATCTGACTGGTACCTGCACACGGTTAGGGCCATATGCACAGGGGTAACTGGTGCGTATATCTATCGCTTTCCTGCAGGAGATTATATCGAGACAAAGAGGAGGCTTCTGATGAATCAAGCCACTAAAACCAATCACAATTTGGCCACAATACGGTGTAACTCTTTGTGCCACAACGAGAGTAGAGACATCAGCCAAGCTAAGCCTGTCCGCCCCCCCCCCCACCAACATAAGTTTTTATAACACTACAGATTATCGACTGGATGAGAAATAACCGCATCCCAGTGTTTGTAAGTGTATACCACCCAATAACACCGAATAATGTGACACCATTTTGGTCACGTTTTGGTTACAGCCTGGTTAAGCAAATGCGATTATTTTTTATGTTGGAAGATTTCAACAATCGTATATATTGTAATATAGTCTACAAATAATCGCCAACCCTTAATCTACAGGAGGAGTCAGCATGAAGAAGATTCTAATGCTGCTTTTTGTCGGTTCTGCATTGTTGTTGGTCTACGGGTGTAGTCAAGACCAACCGACTCAGTCCGCTGCGATTGACTATGCCGCCTATAATCTGGTGGAGCGTCCGCAATTCATTGAGACCCGACCACCGGACAAAGTTGAAGCTGCTGTATTAAACATTGATTTGAACTATTCAGAGATGCTTCAAAAGAAACCGCCTAAACCACCACCTGTTCTCGTTGACCCTAATCCAAATCCCGCTCATAAGTATGCTTATATCGTGGGCATTTCCAATTATGAGGGGACAGCCAACGATCTTCAATACTGTGATGACGATGCCAGGGCTATGAAATCATGGCTTCAGGGTGAAGGCTTTACCTGTCGGATGGACCTTGATCTGAGTGCTACTGCTGACAACATCACAGCCGGTTTACAATGGTTGATTGATAACGCCAGCCCGGGCGATGAAATCGCTTTCTGCTATAGCGGTCACGGTGCCAAAGCCCAAGGATATGGTTCTAGTATTATCTCGTCTGATCTGTACTATGTAACTCATGGTTATGTGATGTCATACCTCAACTCCGTTAATTGTACCAAGAAACTGACGACTCTGGATGCCTGTGTCATTGGTGATTTCCACAGCGACGCTCAGTCGGGTACATTCATGGCTACGGCATCAAATCGCAAAAGCTCATATGATGCTCCTGGTTTGAATCACGGAGCCTGGACTTACTACTGGCTGGACGGTGTCGAAGATGTTGCTCTTATCTTTGCTGAGGAAGCAGCCCCTTATGCAGAAGATGGTATGAAGGATTGGGCTTCAGCATATCATGTAAGAGTCGATCCAAAGCACTCCGACAAGTACGACGGCGGCATGGATATGTAAGTATTTGGAATAGATTTTTGATAAAAAACCCGCCGGAAATGGCGGGTTTTTTCTTTTTTCCTGAATTGATTTTTTTCAGGATCGTCTACTTAATTTGGGCTAAGAGTTCAAGTGATTTTGCTGGATTGAGCAACCGCACTTCTCTATCACCCGCTACTTTTACATCAGCGGCATCGATTAGTAACTTGCGAAGTTGGGCGGTAGTAAGGTCAGGTCGAATTGCCAGAAGTTTAGCTGCCAGATTGGTTGTGTTGGGTGAGGACATAGAAGTACCACTAAGCTTCATTTCATGGCCGCCAGGAATGTAGCTTTTAACCTCAAATCCATTGGCGTATACATCAACTTTGCCAAAGCTTGTAAAACTGGTCTCGTCACCAGCTTGATCCACCGCACCAATTGATATGATATTAGGCAGATCAAATCC
>Ga0164318_10003940_pt1 | contig 14148 bp, 10 predicted proteins | sample GuaBasSedimGuay9_FD_113734 | JGI IMG/M metagenome (GOLD analysis project Ga0164318, IMG submission 113734) | Subseafloor sediment microbial communities from Guaymas Basin, Gulf of California, Mexico - Guay9, Core 4571-4, 0-3 cm | ecosystem: Environmental > Aquatic > Marine > Hydrothermal vents...
ATGGCGCAAGGACAGTTTGTACCCTTTGACAGGGTCCTTCCTGTAAACAAGCTGGTCAAGGAAACCAAGCTCGTTTTGCTTAAACGCGAGGTACTTTGGGACAAGATCCGCCAAGGAATCAGGGTACCTATTACTTTCGTAGTGAGCATAGCGCTTTAATGCCCCGTCGACCATAAAGAGCAGTACTCGGCCTCCCTTGGCCAGACTCACCTTGGAGGCAGGTGCAGGATGACCGCCGAAGAGTATAACGCCCCACATCACCAGTATAAGAACAGAAGAAACTACAAGGAAATACTGAAAGGGCCCCCACGGCCTCTTGCGCTTCTTGTGGCTGTCTCTAGAGCGTTTTTCTTTAAGCCGCGAGCCACCTTCTGACACCTCTCTGACCATTGCACATTGAAAACAAGTGTATACTCCAGGCCTTACTTCCTCGGCACACTCGCTGCACAAAGGGGCATAACAGGTAGAGCAAAACTGTTCGGCCTTTCTATCTGGGTGGTATTTGCACTGCATGGCAACCTTTATAGGCACTCGCTATATACGGAAAAGATAAATAACCCTGGAGCTCGAAGTAAAGAAAGGCGTACCCCCCTATTCCCCAAATGGTACGCCTATCAACATCGCGGCTCTAGGGTGCGGGAGCAGACCCTCTTAGTCCTGTTGGAGTTTGCCCCCGTTACTCTCCTTCAAGTCGTTCCTACAGTAAGGGCAAACAATCCAGTCCGGCTGGACTATGCGTCCGCAGGACTCGCAGTTGGGGACAATGGGATACTTGCAAAAAGGACATTCCTTGAAATCAAGGCTTACGGCCTTTCCACATCTAGAGCATACGGTGGTCAGTTCTTCCTTCTGGTGCACAGCACGCAACACTTCGTCAATTGTAGTGATGCCTTCGCGTATTTTCCGCAACCCGCTGACACCTAGCTTGGTCATACCAGTGGCCATGGCCGCTTCCCTCAATGTGTCAGCCGAAGCCCCGGCTTGCACTAGTTCTCGAATTTTATGCCCCATGACCATGACCTCTTCTATGACAGTCCGGCCCTTATACCCCGTATAATTGCATCTAGAGCATCCCTTGCCCCTGTAAAACTTAAAAGGTAACTCCTCGTGATTCAGGCTCAGCCTTGAGAGTAATTCAGGCTTGGGTACATACTCTTCTTTGCACCCCTCGCAAATAACCCTTACAAGCCTCTGGGCCACCACCCCCAGCACTGAGGACGCTATAAGGTAAGGAGGCATACCTATGTCAAGCAGTCTCGTAACAGCCGAGGGTGCGTCTATGGTATGGAGCGTCGAGAGAACCAGGTGCCCTGTCAAACCGGCCTGCAAGGCTATCTCCGCAGTCTCCATGTCCCTGATCTCACCTATCATGATGACGTTGGGATCCTGTCTCAAAATGGCCCTCAATATAAACGGAAACGTGAGCCCTACCTTTTCGTTCACCTGCACCTGGTTGATTCCACTCAACTCATACTCTATGGGATCCTCAACGGTGATTATGTTGATCTCGTCGGACCTGATCTCCTTCATGCAGGCGTACAGGGTGGAGGTTTTTCCACTGCCTGTGGGCCCCGTTATCAAGATCATACCCTGCGGTTGCCGAACAAAACTTTTCAAGATAGCCAGGTTTTCCTCGCTGAAACCCAGCTCGTCCAAGGACAAAAAGGCCTCTTCCTTGTTAAGTATCCTGATAACCGCTTTTTCCCCGTAAAATGTGGGCAGAGTCGAGACCCTGAGGTCAACGGCGAAATTTTGGGACTTCACCCTGATACGACCGTCTTGGGGCAGCCTCCGTTCTGTAATGTTCATGCCACTGAGGACCTTGATCCGAGAAATAATAATAGGTTGTGTCCACCTTGGCAGTTTTATTGTATCCTGCAGCACACCATCTATACGGTTCCTGACCCGTACGTGATTTTCTTGGGCTTCAATATGGACGTCACTGGCCCCCCTTTTGATGGCATTCTTGATGATAAGATCCACCATTTTTACAAACGGCGAATCCTGTAACTCTTCTATCTCTTCTTCCTTTTCCGGCTCTAGCTCGTCAGGATAGAATTCAAGGAGTTCATCCTGATTAAATTCGTCGGTTACCTCCACGAGGGATTTTTCAGGGTAATAATAGTGTTGGATTCTTTCCAAAATTTGGCTGGGGGTCGAAATTGCAGGCTGGATGTTATATCCGGTGATAAACTGCAGTTCCTTGATCATATTGAGATCGAGTGGATCCGCCATGGAAACATGAAGGACATTATCGCGCCGCTCAATCGGGATACACAAAAATTTGCGGCAAACCCCCTCAGGCAGACACTCCATCACATCTGAGCTTATTATATAGTCCTTGAGGTCCACAAATGGAATCTTCAACTGCATGGCCAAGGCGAAAGCTATTTCTTCTTCTGAAATTGCCCCCATATCCATGAGAACCTGGCCCAGCCTCTTTCCTGTTCCAGACTGAACCTTTAAGGCCTCTTCAAGCTTTTTCCTTGACAGCAGCCCAGTTTCCACCAGCAGCTCTCCCAGCTTTCGACGAGAGCTAAAGGCTTTCTTTTCTTTTACCGTATGAAGCCGTGTAACCTTTTCCTGAGCCATATTCGGTCCCTAACCTGGGTTGTAAAAATGGCAAGCGAATTTAATCTATCACCTACTCCGGGCCCTTTCAAGAAAAATAACTTCTGCTTTTCCTTTGACTTAATATCGAACCTCTGATAAATATCTTTAATCTATTTAACTTTATTGCTCTTCGCCCGATTACTCTCATAAAGGTTTTCATCGCAAAAATTATTGTGCTCCTCATGAACGCGGCGAGTATTTCGTGAATGAAAAATCTTGTTAAAACTCCAGATATTATCATAGCAGCCTGCATAATAGTCCTGTTTGTATTATTTTCCATCTGGCCCCAACCTATTTTTGAAGCTGTCGAAAGGGTAATATATGGAACCGAGATGCGGTTGGATCTTCCCAGAACCCTGGGGGAAAACACTGTAGCAATCGTTTCCATAGACGAAAAAAGTATAAAGCACCTGGGACCCTGGCCGTGGCCCCGGTCATATCTAGCCAGAATGATAAAAATTTTAAAGTCTAATGGGGCAAAGCTAATAGGGTTAGACTTCCTGCTCAGCCAAAAGGATCACTCCCCGGGACTGGACCAAATCCGTGAGTTGAAAAAGGAGTTGAAAGGCCTAACCGTTACCCGGCAGGACCCAGAGAACCCGGGTAGTCCAAAGTGGTTGCTTAAGAGATTGACAAGGATAGAAGAAAATCTGGATACCGATCGGGAGCTTTGCGAGGCTGTCCAGGCCGCCCGCAATATCATCATGCCACTGCAAGGCAGGTTTGGCTTATACAGGTCCGAGTTGGTTTCCTCCCCTCTATTCCCTTTTTTAACCGAGAAGGGCCTCATTCCCTCGCAGGCAAGCCGCGAAGATCTTTCGGCCATTTCCGTCGACCAATTGAAAACCCCATATCCGGACTTGGCCAGGAACTGTTTGGGTCTCGGCCACATTAACCTATCCCCGCAGCATACCTTAAGGGGCCTCGCCCATTTGCCTTTCATAAACTTCCGGGGCTATATATTGCCCTCTCTGCCTGTGGAATTGGTGCGCAATTACCTTGGTATCATGTCAAAGGCCGTGAGCATGCCTGCTGGGAGAATGCAGCTAGGTGGAATACTTGTCCCTTCTTACAAGGCGCACATCTTTCCCAAGTTCAAGGGATCCACTGGATCCTTTCCCAACTATTCCTTTGTGGACATTCTGAGGGTCAAAAAGATCCCCGCAGTATTTGAGGGCAAAATTGTTCTCATCGGCTTAGTGGGAATTGAGGGAGAAAGGGCCTCTTGGACGCCGGTTGACCCAGCAATGCCCCACGTAGAACTCATGGCAAATGTAACTGACGCCCTCTTAACCGGTCGCTACTTGTCGCGACCCGAATCCGCTATATACTTCGAAATAGCTCTCACGATTCTACTGGGACTCGGAGCGGCATTCATCTTACCGAGAGTTCAGTATTTTCCCCGGACCCTACTTACCGCAGGCTCGCTCTTGGCCCTTTTTATAATTGCACTTACTCTTTTCATAGGGTTGGACGTATGGTTCAAGATAACTTACATAGGCTTTTGCCTAGTGACCATCTATATTGCGCTATCGGTTAAAGAGCTTATCGTCACCGAAAAGACATTCGAGATAACTTCCAAGGAAAGCATTGAGACAAACCGAATGTTGGGCCTCAGCTTTCAAAGTCAAGGCCTGCTGGATTTGGCGTTTGAAAAGTTCCGGAAGTGTCCCCTGGATGATGCCATGAAGGACGTTCTTTACAACCTGGGCCTTGATTTCGAAAGAAAAAGGATGCTAAACAAGGCCGTTTCTGTTTACGAGTACATATTGCGGGAAGGGGGGCGATACAGGGATCTTGAAAAAAGAATACCCAAGCTCAAGAAACTGGCTGGCGAACTTCCCCTTGGTATAAGAAAAGAACGAAAAGAGACAAGGATCCCTCTCGCTGAAGACCTTGAGGTAAAGCCTACAGTGGGCCGGTATGAGATACTGGAAGAGCTGGGCCAAGGCGCTATGGGCATGGTTTACAAGGCACGAGACCCACAAATCAATCGGCTCGTGGCCATAAAAACCATCAGGTTCTCTGACGAATTCGAAGAGGACAAACTCCTGGAAGTAAAGTCAAGGTTCTTTAAGGAAGCTGAACTGGCAGGCAAGCTGAACCACCCATCCATTATCTCCATCTACGATGTGGGGGAAGATTATGATCTCACGTACATTGCTATGGAATTCTTGGAAGGAGAAGACCTGGAGAGCTTTTGCCACAAGGACAGCTTACTACCAATAAGAAGGGTTATTGATATTATGGCAGAGTCTGCCGAGGCACTGGATTACGCCCACAAGAAGGGAATCATTCACCGAGACGTAAAGCCAGCTAATATCATGCTTTTAAAAAACGGCCATATCAAGGTAACGGATTTCGGCATTGCCAAGGCAGTGTCTTCTTCACAGACAAAGAGCGGAATCATTTTGGGGACACCAAATTATATGTCCCCTGAACAAATAAATGGAGAACCCGTGGATGGCAGATCTGACATATTTAGCCTTGGTGTCGTGTTCTTTCAATTGCTCACAGGACAATTACCGTTCAAAGGAAAAACTCTCACCGAACTTTTTTATAACATCACGCAGGCCAAACACCCTTCCCCCAGGACCATCAATCCAAGGGTCATAAAGCCCTGCGAGCAGATTATAGACAAAGCCCTGGCAAAAAGAGCTGATCAGCGTTTCCAATCTGCCGGTGAACTCGCCAAATACCTCCGACTGCTCGGAAAGAAAATGGATGAAATGAGGGCCAGACGCATGGATACCTAAGCCAATTTTTTAGCTCAACAAAACTCTATACTTTGTAATATTCCCTGTACCAGGCCACGAATTTTCGGATACCTTCCTCCACCGAGGTTTTTGGCTCATACCCCAGCATTTCCTTGGACTCCTTGATATCAGCCGCTGTCTCTGGCACGTCACCTGGTTGAATGGGCAACATGTTTTTCTCCGCCTTCCTGCCCAGTTGCTCTTCTAATACCCTGATGAATTCCATGAGTTCCACGGGATTGGAGTTTCCAAGGTTGAAGATAGCATAGTCAAAGCGCCGGTGCAGCGCGGCTACGGTTCCATCTACCACATCATCAATATAGGTGAAGTCCCTTCTCATTTTTCCATAGTTGTAGACATCAATGGGTCTGCCTTTTAGGATGGCGTCTGTAAAGAGGAATAATGCCATATCAGGCCTTCCCCAGGGGCCATAAACAGTAAAATATCTGAGCCCTGTGCAGGGAATATCGTAAAGATGGTGGTAGGCATGGGCCATTAACTCATTAGCCTTCTTTGTGGCTGCATACAGGGAGATCGGGTTATCTACCCTGTCCTTCACACTAAAAGGCACTTTCTTGTTGCTTCCATAGACCGAGGACGAAGAGGCATAGACAAGGTTTCTTACACTGTGCCTTCTTGCAAGCTCCAGGATGTTAAGGAAACCTTCAAGATTACTTTTCTGGTAAGAAAAAGGATCTGTCAAGGAGTAACGGACGCCGGCCTGCGCCGCTAGGTTGCCTATGACCTCGGGACCATGGGCCTTAAAGATTCTTTCAAGCCCTTCCATGTCCTGGAGGTCTGTCTTGTAAAACGTAAAGTTAATGTATTTATTAAGAATCTCGAGGCGGGCCCGTTTTAGGGAAACATCATAGTATGGGTTGAGGTTGTCAACCCCTACAACAATATGACCATCCTCGAGGAGTCGCTTGCACAAATGAAAGCCTATAAATCCCGCAGCACCTGTTACCAATACCGATTCGAATTCAATGTTCATGACATTTATCCTTTCCGCTTTCCTATTATGACCAAGTCGCCAATTTCATTGGGCCTGCCTAATTTTTCCCTAACAGTTGACATCGGCAAAATCAAGTGGGCCAAAAACAAAAATGCCAGGCACAGAAACAACACCCGTGCCTGGCATATTCAGATCGATCTCAAAACTCAGCGTGACCCTACATCATACCACCCATGCCTCCTCCTGGGGGCATTGCCGGAGCCTCCTCCTTCGGCTTGGGCTTTTCAGCCACCATGGCCTCTGTTGTCAAAAGGAGCCCTGCAACTGAGGCTGCGTTTTGAAGAGCAAACCTGGTCACCTTAGTTGGATCAATGATACCCGCCTTCATGAGATCCTCGTATTCACCAGTCTCTGCATTATACCCGAAGGCCCCTTTACTGGCCTTGACTTTTTCAACCACCACAGAGCCCTCTTCACCGGCATTATTTGCGATCTGCCTTACTGGCTCTTCCAAGGCCCTGATTACTAGTTTCACACCAGCTTGCTCTTCGCCTTCCAACTCCAGCTTGGCAACCGCCTTCAGGGCACGCAGCAACGCGACTCCACCGCCGGGAACGACACCCTCCTCAACAGCAGCCCTTGTGGCATTGAGGGCATCTTCCACCCTTGCCTTCTTCTCCTTCATTTCTGTCTCGGTGGCTGCTCCCACGTTAATAACAGCTACGCCGCCGATCAACTTAGCAAGACGTTCCTGCAGTTTTTCACGATCATAGTCAGATGTTGTCTCCTCGATCTGCACCCTGATCTGCTTTACTCTGGCCTCAAGATCCTGCCTACTGCCGCCGCCGTCCACTATAGTAGTGTTGTCCTTGTCCACGCGCACTGTCTTTGCCGTACCTAGGTCGTTCAGAGTTACATTCTCCAGTTTAAGACCAAGGTCTTCAGATATCACCCGGCCACCCGTTAAAATGGCTATGTCTTGGAGCATTGCCTTGCGCCTGTCACCAAAACCCGGCGCTTTGACCGCTGCACACTGCAACGTTCCCCGAAGCTTGTTTACCACTAATGTGGCTAGGGCTTCTCCTTCCACATCCTCGGCTATGATCAAAAGCGGCTTGCCAGACCTGGCCACTTGCTCGAGAATGGGAATCATATCCTTCATGCTGCTTATCTTCTTTTCATGAAGCAGGATATACGGTTCGCTCAGCACCACTTCCATCTTCTCCGGATCGGTTACAAAATAAGGGGAGAGATAACCACGATCAAATTGCATCCCTTCCACAACCTCAAGGGTGGTCTCCATACCTTTTGCTTCTTCCACCGTGATAACGCCTTCTTTTCCCACCTTGTTCATGGCCTCGGCTATGATATTGCCTATTGTGGCATCATTATTTGCGGAAATAGTCCCAACCCTTGCGATCTCCTCTTGGTCCTTGGTGGGCTTTGATATCTTCTGCAATTCTTCTACTGCCACTTCTACTGCCTTATCAATTCCTCTTTTGAGGGCCATGGGATTCATCCCAGAGGCTACCAGCTTGGAACCTTCCCTGTAGATAGCCTGCGCCAGCACTGTTGCAGTGGTTGTTCCGTCCCCTGCCACATCCGAAGTCTTGGATGCCACCTCCTTGACCATCTGGGCACCCATGTTCTCAAACTTATCCTCCAGTTCAATCTCCTTTGCAACAGTAACACCGTCCTTTGTGATGGTAGGGGAACCAAAGGTCTTTTCAAGGATCACATTTCTCCCCTTTGGACCCAGCGTTACCTTTACCGCATCTGCAAGGGTATCCACCCCTTTGAGGATCGCCTCCCTTGCTTTAACGTCATATTTGATCTCTTTTGCCATGTTATTCTCCCTCCTTATATTTTCTCCAATTCTCTACCTAGTTGATTACTTTTCTACCACAGCTATTACATCATCTTCGCGCATGATAAGCAGCTCTTCGCCTTCTATTTTCACCTCTGTTCCTGCATACTTTCCAAACAGAACGCGATCACCCTTCTTTACCTCAAGAGGGATCTTCTGCCCGTTGTCCAATAACTTCCCGTCTCCAACAGCTATTACCTCTCCCTCAATGGGCTTTTCCTTGGCCGTATCAGGGATAATAATTCCTCCTTTGGTCTTTTCTTCTTCCTCAATCCTCTTTACAATAACTCGGTCACCTAACGGTCTCAGTTTCATGGTTCTATTCTCCTCCGAAGTTTTAATATTTTCTTCCGCCAAAGATCTATTTCTCTACTAAAGGAGCCCCCAAAGCAAGGCCACAGAGATATTAATGGGTTAAATTAATCTCGAACGCCCGCTTGTCAAGGCCCCAAGCATATTTTTTTAATTCTTTTTGGCCTCTTATTCCGCCTTACCCAACCGCCATTCCAATGTCTTCATGAGACCTTCCCCTAAGTCTGTCTTGGGGGCCCAATCCAAAACCTCTTTTGCCTTCTCCACCCTCAAACAGCTTCTGGTGAGATCGCCTGGTCGAGCAAGCCTTCTCTGCAGCACCCTCAATTCTGGAGGAACCTCCATGCCCGCGCGATCAAATGTGGCCACAATCTTTTCGTACAAAGCCAGGGTTTTGGTCTCGATTCCGGTTCCTATATTAATGTAATATCCATCTCCAGCGGTAAGGGCCTTAATGTTGGCCTCAACCACATCACCCACAAAACAGTAATCACGAATCATCCCATCGGGGTCATCCTCAAAGTGGTAAAGTATAGATTTCTTGTTCTCCAGGATGTTGTCCATAAATATGGCCACCACACCTGCCTCGCCCTGCCTTATCTGCCTGGGGCCATAAATATTGGCATACCTCAACGTAGTGTATTCAAGACCGTACTGGTGTTTGTAAAACGCAAGGTATTTTTCTGAGCAAAACTTGGCCACTGCATAGGGAGAAAGTGGCTGGGGTGGGTAGTTTTCTGACGTAGGATACTCTTCGGCCTCCCCATATATGGCTCCCCCTGATGAAATGAATATGACCTTTCTGGTCCCATATTTTACGGCGGATTCAAGTAAGTTCAAAAAACCCTTGATGTTTATGTCGGCATCATTGAGAGGGTCTTCCACAGAGGCTGGCACGCTTATCTGGGCAGCATGGTGGTTAAGAATCTCGGGACGTTCCTTTTTGAATATTTCCTTTATCCGGGAGGATCTTATATCCTCACGGTAGAATGTAGCGGCTGGACTCACATTTTCCTTTGTACCACCTGAAAGGTCGTCCACCACGACCACCTCATGGCCTTCCCTTAAATATCCGTCGACCACATTGGACCCGATGAACCCAGCCCCTCCCGTAACCAATATCTTCATTTCAAGCCTCCAAGGTTTTTTGCCTTGAAACCTACCAGTCAGAATCCTGTAGGTCAACAAGGTTGTCCTTTAAACTTGTAGATGCCCTTGAATTAGTAGGGTTATGTGACTCCTCCTCGTATCCCCAAGGCTTACTGCTCCTTGGTCGATTAATTTTTGCCCGGTTCAAGCGCCAGCATAAATGGATTGAAATAGCTGAATCTGTTAGCTATAGTGAAATTTTGAGCTTTTTTTGGAGAATGCCCTGGAATGAGCCATAACAAAACCAATTCTATTTTGGACTTGATAGGTAACACACCCCTGGTCAGGATACACAAACTAAACCCCAACGCAAATGTGGAGATCCTTGCAAAGCTCGAGTGCTTCAATCCCGGGGGATCGGTCAAGGACCGGCCGGCCCTGTACATGATTGAAGAGGCTGAGCGCAAGGGTGAATTGACCAAGGACAAGGTTATCCTGGAGGCCACCAGCGGGAACACGGGGATAGGCCTGGCTTTAGTTGCTGCGGTCAAGGGATATAGGATTCTTCTGGTGATGTCCGAGTCAGTGAGCGAGGAAAGGGTGAAAATATTGAAGGCAATGGGTGCCGAAATAAGGTTCACTCCGGCCCGCCTCAGCACTGACGGGGCCATAGAATATGTTTACAATTTGGTAAGGGAAGAACCTGAGAGGTACTGGCTGGCAGACCAGTTCAACAACGAGGCCAACTGGAAGGCACACTATTACGGGACAGCCATGGAAATATGGAAGCAGACAGAGGGGCATATAGATGTGGTAATGGCCGCTATGGGTACTACCGGCACCCTTATGGGCCTTGCCCGACGTTTCAGAGAGCTTGATCCCAATGTCAGAGTGGTAGGGGTGGAGCCATATCTCGGGCATAAAATCCAAGGCCTCAAGAACATGAAGGAATCCTACCAACCGGGTATATTCGACCGAACCCTCCTGGACAAAATTGTTCACATTGATGACGAGGAGGCCTTTCAAACAGCTAGGGATTTGGCCAAACAGGAAGGACTTTTTGTGGGTATGAGTTCGGGGGCGGCAGTGGCAGCCGCCCTCAGGATGGCAAAAGAGATGCCCCAGGGGCGAATTGTGGTTGTGCTGCCAGATGGTGGAGAGCGTTACCTCAGCACACCGCTGTTTACAGTAAAAAAGACCTCGGGCATACATCTTTACAACACCCTCACACGGAAAAAAGAGGAATTTGTGCCCCTGAAGGAAAACGCAGTGACCATTTATTCATGCGGTCCCACCCTTTGCCACCACATCACCCTCGGCCAGTGCAGGAGATTCATATTTGCAGACCTTCTTAGGCGTTATCTGGAATTCAAAGGTTTTAAAGTCACCCATATCATGAACCTAACGGACCTTGACGACAGGACCATCGAGGGGGCCCAAAAGGCCGGCACATCCATCAAGGACTTTACAGAAGATTACTATAGGGCGTTCCTTGAAGACCTGGAAAAGCTCAGCATCAAGAAGGCCACCCAATACCCAAAGGCCTCCGAGTTTGTGGAGGACATGATCGAGCTAGTCAGGAAGCTCATGGAAAAAGGGGTGGCATATGAAAAATTCCGCTCCATATATTTTGACATATCCAGGGTGGAAAACTACGGTGAGCTTTCAAAAATAGATCTTAATAAAATAAAGGTCGGAAAGACAGTGGACCTCGACCAATATGAAAAAGATAACCCGAGGGATTTTACCCTGCTTAAGAGATCGACGCTGAGTGAATTGAAAAAAGGGATCTTCTTTCAAACTCCTTGGGGAAACGTCAGGCCTAGCTGGCACCTGGAATGCTCTACCATTGCCCGAAAGCTTGCGGGAGAGATGTATGATATCCACACAAGCGGTGTTGAGCTTATCTTTCCCCACCACGAAAACGCTATTGCCATCAACAAGGCCCTCAGCGGCAAACCACCAGCCCAGATCTGGCTTCACAACGAACAGGTAATGATAGACGGGAAGGGAGCGGGCCAGGGCCAGGACTCCCTCACCCTGAGAGAAGTGCTTGCAAAGGGTTATTCCGGAAGACAGGTCAGATACTTTTTGCTCAGCCGTCATTATCGAAAGCCCTTGGTAATGTCGTGGTCAAAGCTGAATGCGGTTAGAAATACCCTTGACCATTTAGACAGCTTTGTTCAAAAAGTTCACTTCGCTCCCCAAGCTCCTCCAAACCAAGAGGTGGACCAACTTATTTATGATCTGCGTCATGGCTTCACAGAAGCCCTTGACGATGATATGAACATTGCGGCAGCCTTTGCCGCTCTTTTCCAATTTATGGGACGGCTCAACCGAATTGTGGACCGAAAGGGCCTTGACCAAAACGACAAACAAGCTGTGCTCAGGGCGCTAGGTCGGGTCAACTCCGTGCTGGGCGTTATGAGGCTCGAAAAGATGGAGCTGAGTGCGGAAAAAATGGAATTGATCAAAACGAGGGAAGAAGCCCGCAAAAAAGGAGATTGGCAGACCGCTGATGCCATTAGAAATCAGTTACGGAAAATGGGGATAGAAGTGATTGACACACCAAGCGGTACCATCTGGAAAGGTATAAGGCCTGAATAACAGCCAGAAATTCTTTGCCGTTTTTTGGAATTTCTTTCTACATAATCTGTGTACTTTTTTACCCTCCTTGACAAGCATCATTCCATGGATCAGATGTATGTCCCTTGAAATTAAGCGGTTTCCCCTGTTCAAACACCCGGCACGCTTCTTTCATATACCCTAGGAAAAACCTGGAAGGTGGCGGAAAATGTGTGCTTCAACTTACTGCGATCAGGGTAAAAGGCATCTTCAGAGGGAAAGGGCACTGGAGGAACACGCGCGCCTCAGTCGCCTGTACAGGGAAGACCGATTCGCATTTGAAAGATGGAGACTGGATACTATAAAGAGGCTCATACAAAGCGCCCCTGATCCAGGGCTGAGGAAAAAACTTTGGGAGTTGCAGGCACGGTGGGACCAGAGGATGAATTCAGCAGGCCCCCACAATCGGTTGGTATTGGCAAAGGCCTTGTTTTGGGATCATGTGCTCAACCGGTGGCTACCAACCCTTCAAGAATTCTCAAGCGGGCACACCAAGAAAGGTCTCAAGGCATAACAGGTAGCCGCTATGGGTAACAGAGTCCGACAGATCGAACTCTTGGTCTTGCCAGATCTTGAGATCAAGGGCTTATTTTATACCAGAATTATTTTGCCTGCCTTGAAATGCTTAACACCCACCTGGTGGGATCACCTATTTTGATTTTTTCAAAAAGCTTTCACAAGGATGGATCAATAGAGGCCACTGACCTCGGTTTCCATCCCATGATTTCGCCAAACACTTTCCCAGTGCCTGTGGACTGTTATGACCCTTTTCGTTGTAAAAAAATGAAAAATGCTGGCATTCAGCACACTTAACAGTCCCTTTCTGATCATCTGATGCACCCAAATTCCCAATGCTTTTCATAACCTGCCTCGCTACCTTTTGGTTTTGGGGAAAAACTTGGGCAAAATTAATCCGAAAACCAGCCTCATGGTCTCATAGTTTGGTGGGTAAAAGGCCCCTCTGAACACAACCACCGCAGCGCACCCGCACCTTGCACAATCTGCGTCATTCCCGTAAGTGCAAAGTTTGCGTGTCCCATCCGACCTGTAACATCGCAAGCCCTGAGACACCGGGCAGTTCTCATAGCTGTTCCAAGAAGAAAAAGCACCAGACGGCAGAAGTTGCCTTGCCATGGCCTTGGTAAACCCCACCCTTTCCCCATATTTCTGGCGCAACGCCAAGAGTCTTTTAACAATTGGTTCCCTCTGCCCCACAGGGACCATGAGATCTTGTTCATTAGCTCCCTTGATAGGGGTAAATAAGGAAAAACCGATTCCTTTGACAGGCAGCCCAAGCATTGTCTCAGTAAATTCTTCAATAAAGGGTTCGTTCAGCTTCGAGATGGTCATATGAACGATGGGGGGGCAAGGAGCTCGCCCGATATTCTCAACCACCGTGTCAAACACGCCTTTGCCTCTGATTCGGTCATTGATCTCTTTGGGCCCATCCAGAGAGACAATCCATTGCCCGGCTCCCAGGTCTGGAAGTCCCAGTGTTCCATTGGTAAACACCAGCAGGGTATCAAAGATCCGGGCAGCTATCCTGCAAACATCAAGGCGCAGGCCAGGCTCTCCTCCGTACAGAATCGCGGCCCTCATTCCGTGGGCTCTTAAGTAGTGGAAAAGCCGCACCATTTCCTCGTAGCTCAATTCCTCGGGATGTTCCTGCTTCCACCAATAGCAGTGCCTGCAACGAAGGTTACAGCGGCTGGTGACATCTATAGCTACGGCACCGGGTCTCTTGAACACAAGCCACGCAGAAAGAAAAAGTATTTTCCACAGTCCTAGAATCATCTTAACTTTGGAGTCCTACAAGTTCAAAGGCGGTGCCGGTACATGCAGGTGGGCAAAAAAATGGCGGAGAGAGAGGGATTCGAACCCTCGGTGGATCTTTCGACCCACACTCGCTTAGCAGGCGAGCGCCTTCAGCC
>Ga0164318_10003941_pt1 | contig 14148 bp, 21 predicted proteins | sample GuaBasSedimGuay9_FD_113734 | JGI IMG/M metagenome (GOLD analysis project Ga0164318, IMG submission 113734) | Subseafloor sediment microbial communities from Guaymas Basin, Gulf of California, Mexico - Guay9, Core 4571-4, 0-3 cm | ecosystem: Environmental > Aquatic > Marine > Hydrothermal vents...
CGACTGGAAGCACCATCTCGCTTAGTTCTTCCTCGCTTATAACTTTCTTCTTACCCAACTAAGCACCTCAACCCTTCTTCTTTTAACAGTATTATTCTTCCTTAAAAGAGTATATGCTGTTTTAAGCCTTAAATCTTCACTATCTGAGCATGGGGAACCCCTTCTATGTTTAGAATTGCTTCAGGGTGCACGTAGCCTTTTTCCACGGCTTTTTTTACCACGTTTTTCCCTATCATGTTCACTATTGTTGAGTTTTCTATCATGGCTACGGCTTCTTCTATTGTGACTTTTCTTCCTTTGTAGAACTCTTCTTTTACGTGGAACACTATCTTTCCTTCGCGGAGGGTTTTGCCGAGGATTTCAGCGTCACATATGGCTAAGAGAACGTTTCCGCCGATTTTCCTCAGGTTTATGTAAGCTTCCAAACTTTTGACGCTCTGCTAAAGTTGTTGCACGGGGGATTTCGCTCCGCATGCTTGGCATACCAAGAAAGATAAGCGTTTTTCCTTCACTATTTTTGTGTCTGGACGTTTGCAGACTGGGCATATGACGAATCGTTCCATGTACCGTTGGAGAAGTCTTTGGAAGGTTTCCCTTGAGAATTTTCCTTGAAAAATCGCTCTTGAGTCCTGAAGGGTTGCCGCTGTCGCCATCTCCCGAGTTAAGAATTTTAGAAGGTGCTGGGGATCACGGTTCAGGGTATCCGCTATCTCTTTAAAGTTGTGGATTATTGTTCTCATGCCCACTACAGAGTGGGCTAGTCTGGGAAGTTCTAGGCGTTCACGTTTCAGAGCTGTCTCTGGAATTTGTGAACGCGCTCTTTTCAGCAGTTCTTCGTACTTGTATTTCATTGTCTGCTCCAAGTTAAATGAAAGGTGGAAACGTATTTAAAACTTATAACGTGAAGAGAAACATTTTACCAATGGAAGAAAAGGGAAATCAAGATGGGTTATGTTTATCTCTACACTGGAAATGGTGCTGGAAAAACCACGAACGCGCTGGGTTTGGCCTTGCGTTCTGTTGGGCATAAACACAAGGTTGTTATAATTCAGTTTTTGAAGTGGTGGAAGAACACCGGCGAATACAAGGTTAGAAGGATGCTTGAGCCTTACTATGAGATATACCAGTTTGGAAGACCCGAATGGGTCAGCGCGGAGAAAAGAGAAGTTGTTATCGGAGGAAAGAAAGTTAAGCTCAAAAGTTTAGAGAACGCCGATAGGGAATTAGCCGAGAAGGCGTTGGAATTCGCAAGGGAAGTGTTGAAGAAAAAGAAACCTCATCTTCTCGTTTTAGACGAGATTAACTTGGCTTTACACTGGAAGCTTTTGGATGTTAAGGCTGTTCTTGAACTTGCTTGAGGACTTACCCAAACGAACAGATGTTGTTTTGACCGGTAGATACGCGCCTAAAGAGTTGATTGATCGTGCGGATTTTGTGAACGAGATCAGGGATGTTAAATACCCTAAGAAGATGGTTACGACGAAAGGGATACAATACTGAGATGGAAATTCTCAGAGGTAAAATCCGTCAGAACTTTTAAAAAAGTTTAAGGAAAGTATCGCTAATTAATTTTAAACCTCTAAGCGGTGAACAAATTGGGTAAACACAACCATCCGTACATTCCTAATTCTCAACCTGAGATCAAGGCAGAGATGATGAAAACGATAGGGATAAAGGATGTGGATGAGCTTTACTTGGATGTTCCGGAAAGATACCGTTTGAGAAAACTCTTGAACATTCCGAGGGGCATGTCAGAGTTCGAGGTTAAAAAACACGTGGAAAGTTTGCTTGCGAAAAACAAAACGTGTGCCGAGATGCTGACTTTTTTGGGTGCCGGATGCTGGCCCCACTATGTTCCAGCGGTGGTTAAAGAAATAGTTCAGAGAAGTGAGCTTTTGACTTCTTACACGCCTTACCAGCCTGAAGTTTCCCAAGGTATGCTTCAAGCATTGTTTGAGTATCAGAGCATGATTTGTGAGTTAACGGGCATGGAGGTTGCCAACTGTTCCATGTACGATTGGGCTTCAGCCCTCGGTGAAGCAGCACGCATGGCTTCACGTTTAACAAATAAGAATGAAATTTTGGTTCCTAGGGTTATCCATCCTGAAAGGCTTGCCACACTGAGGGTTTACGCTGAACCAGCGGGAATCACGATTAAGCAGGTGGCTTACGACGCTGAGACGGGACAGTTAAGCCTTGAAGACTTGAAAAGCAAAATTTCAGAGAAGACGGCGGCGGTTTACGTTGAAAACCCTTCCTATCTAGGGTTTGTTGAAACGCAAGTCGAAGACATAGGCGGTGAAGCGCATGCGAATAACGCGTTGTTTATAGTTGGTGTTGACCCGACGTCTCTTGGAATCTTGAAGCCTCCAGGAGATTATGGCGCGGATATAGTGGTGGGTGAAGGGCAACCACTCGGGAATCCCATGAATTTTGGCGGTCCGCTTCTCGGAATTTTCGCTTGCCGCGGAGACTTGAAGATGGTTAGACAGATGCCTGGACGTATAATCGGGATGACGACTACTAAGGATGGGAATAGACGGGCTTTTTGTATGGCGTTGCAAACCCGTGAACAACACATCAGACGTGAAAAGGCAACGTCAAACATCTGCACAAACGAGGCTTTATGCGCCGTAGCCTCAGCCGTTTACATGGCTCTGCTCGGACCCGAAGGCATGCGTGAATTAGGCGAAACGATTATGTACAAGGCGAACTACGCCATGCGGCTGCTTTCAAAAATACAAGGCGTCAAGGCTCCGGTTTTCAATTCACCCCATTTCAAGGAGTTCACCGTGAACTTTGACGAGGCTGGCTTAAGCGTTAAAGAGGCACATGAGAAGCTCTTGAAACTTGGGATTCATGGAGGAAAGGATGTTTCAAAAGAGTTTCCTGAACTCGGTGAAACAGCTCTTTACTGCGTGACAGAAATCCACTCTAAGGAAGAGATTGAACGTTTGGCGAAATCTCTGGAGGATGTTTTGGCTGGGAGATGTTAAGATGGTTAAACAAGCAGATTGGAGTGAGCCTGTGATTTTTGAACTTGGAAGGAAGGGTAGACGGGGACATATCCTGCCAGCGGTTGAAGAAGAGGTTAAACAAGTTGTCGGCAACGTTGATACGATTATACCTGAAAACATGCAACGCAAGAGCAAGCCTAAACTTCCAGAACTTTCAGAGGTTGAGGTTGCAAGACATTATATTCGTTTGTCCCAGATGAACTACGGCGTCGACTCTGGTTTGTATCCGCTTGGAAGCTGCACAATGAAATACAACCCGAAAATAAACGAGTCTCTCGCAAACTCAAAGGCAATGAACATGTTGCACCCGTATCAGGATGAGAACACCCTGCAGGGCATACTGGAGATTCTTTACAGACTTGAATGCTGGCTCGCGGAGATAACCGGCACATACGAGGTTTGCTTGCAGCCTGCGGCTGGCGCTCACGGAGAGTTCTTGGGAACCTCTCTTATACGCGCATATCACAAGTTCAACGGGGAGCTTGAGAAGAGAAGAGAGATAATAGTGCCTGATTCCGCCCACGGAACAAATCCTGCCAGCGCATCCATGGCTGGATTCAACGTTGTTGTCGTTCCGTCGGATAAGGATGGATGCGTGAACATTGAGGCTTTAAAAGAGGCTGTTTCAGAACGGACAGCTGGTTTAATGCTTACAAATCCGAACACCCTCGGGATTTTTGAGAAGAACATAGAGGAAATAGCGAGGATAATCCATGATGCTGGTGGACTGTTATACTATGACGGGGCAAACTTGAACGCGATACTCGGCAAGGTTAGACCGGGAGACATGGGGTTTGACATAGTTCACATGAACATTCACAAAACCTTCAGCACACCCCACGGCGGCGGCGGTCCAGGTTCAGGTCCCGTCGGCGTTTCAGAAGAGCTAGCTAAGTTTCTGCCTGTTCCACGCATAGTGTTTAACGGAGAACGTTACCGTTTGGATTATGACAGACCGCACAGTATAGGCAAGATAAGAAGCTTTTACGGGAACGTCGCCGTTTTGTTGAAGGCTTACGCTTACATCTTGAGTTTAGGCAACGAAGGCTTGAGGGAAGTGGCTGAAATCTCGGTTTTGAACGCTAACTACGTTGCCGAGAAACTTAAGGGAATCAAGGGGTTGACGCTTCCGTATGGAGATGAGGTGCCACGGAAACACGAATGCGTCTTCAGCGCCAAGCCTCTGGAGAGAGAAACTGGCGTTTCAGCCTTAGATGTTGCTAAACGTCTGCTTGATTACGGATTACACGCACCAACTATTTACTTTCCTTTGATCGTTGATGAAGCGTTGATGATTGAGCCTACCGAAACTTTTGAGAAGGAGGAGCTTGACAGGTTCGTTGAAGCCTTGAGGAAAATCTCTGAGGAAGCCTACAAAAACCCAGAGGTTGTTCTGAAGGCTCCACACAACACCGCCGTTTCAAGGCTGGATGAAGTGAAGGCTTCCCATCCGAGAACCATGATTTTAAGCTGGAAGATGCGCCTGAAGAAGGGTGGAGAGTAGCCTTCATATAGAATGATACCCTCTTCTCTTATCTACCAGATTTCGAAGGTGTCGATGGTTGACTGATTTAGAAGATAAAGTGCGTGAAGCAGTGGGTAAAGTTGTGGATGTGGAGACTGGTTTAACCTTTGCAGAAATGCACATGATAACAGGCGTTAAAGAGGAAGCTCCAGGCATCATCCGCGTTGACTTTGTTCCTTCAAGCCCCTATTGTCCGATAGCGTTTAAACTAGCCTTAGACGTTAAGAACGCGGCTCTAAAGGTTAACGGCGTGAAGAAAGCTCTTGTTTACTGTCACGGACACATGATGGAGGAACAGATAAACGAGATGGTGAACGCTGACGCTGAAGAGCGGAAGAAAAAGTAGAGTGCACGATTATGTGCGTGGAAGGTGAACACGTCGTTTATTGTTGCGGTGCCCGTGTGCGAATTTCTGAAAAGGGTATAGAAGTTTTAACGGAACCGTTGGTTGAGTATTGTCCTCTGCATGAGGCGTTGTATGGAACTAAACAAATAGATGTGAAAGCTGTCCGCAAAAGTGTGGAGGTGAAAATAGCCGGTTTCGGTTTCTGCTGTGCGAATCGCTTGTTTGACGCTGAACCCGTTGTCGCGTATGGTGCCTCTGAAATGATGCGTTGTTGGCTTGAGAAGGGGCTTGTTGACTGTGCGGTTGTTGCGTGTGAAGGTGCTGGAACGGTAATCACGGCTAACGGTGAACTTGTGCAGGGAATCGGAGGTCGATTAACGGGGATAATCAAAACTTCACCTATAAGAGAAGTTATCACCCGTATCGAAGACAAAGGCGGAGTTGTCTTAAGCAGAGCAGACGCTAGGATTGACCAAGCTGAAGGTGTGAAAAAAGCCTTTGACCTAGGGTTCAAACGTATAGCGGTCAGTGTTGCCGGTTTCCAATCACAAACAATCAGTGAAATCAGAAGCCTTGAAGCTGAAGCTGGCTTGGACGTTTTGGTCTTCTCTGTCTGTAACACATGCGTGCGCAACAAGGATGTGCAACACATAAAAAAAGCGGACATCGTCTGTGCAAGCGCTTCGAAAATTGTTCGAAAAGAAGTTGGAAGCAACGCTCTGATGCAGCTTGGCGTAACAATACCCGTTTACGCTCTGACACCTAAGGGAAAAAGACTGGTTCTGGCTTACATAAACGGGTTTAAGGACAAACTCGTCATCTTCAGAACAAGGAAACTGCCTTATCTAGCGGAAAAAAGAGGTCCGAGGCTTAGAACTTAAACAAGCTATCACACACGCCAAGTTGTTATTCAGCTTTAAAAGCGTTAAGCAAGCAAACAGAAGCATTAGCTACTCTTCTTCTGTCTCTTGAGGTAAGCTACAGTAAACATTCTTTCATCTGGCAGCCTAATGTTTTGAACACTGACAAGCTCCCATCCTTCACTACCTAGAGCGTTCAAGTCGTTTTGAACATTCTCTATGACGGGTTTTCTGTCGGCATGGAAATGGTCTGAACGAATCTGCGTCTTTATAGGGATTACCTTATACTCCCACTTAACCATTAAACTCGCCTTAACATACATTCATAAATTCAGATTTAAACGATTTTCTCCAGAGCTAACAGTCATGCATAATATTTCACGTGCAATATAATTTTACCACTGCAACAACGCTTGAAGAAGCTAAGAAAATAGTGGCTGCAAGCTTCGAATACATGAGAGAAATGAAGGTATAAAAATATTCAGAAAGCCAAAAAGATACATTCCCTAAAACGTTTACCACTTAAACGCAGGATTAGGCACCAAAAGGCTTAAGTGCTTCATGGTTGTTATTGTGGTTGTTTAAATATGTGTGTAAGGTGTTGAGTTAGTTGGCTGTTGAAGGATTTTCTGGAAATAAACAACCCGTAGACGTGAAAGTAGGCGAGTTAACCCTTGCCTCAAAAGCTGTAAACGTGAAAGCAAAAGTAGTATCCAAAAGTGAAGTGAGAAACATCGCCACCGGAAGAGATGGACAACCCCACAAGGTCTGCGACGCGCTGGTAGGAGATGAAACGGGAAGCATATACCTAACACTGTGGGACGACAACATAGAAAAAGTGAACGAGGGCGACACTATAAACGTGAAAAACGGATACGTAAACCTGTTCAGAGGAAACATGAGGTTAAACGTTGGAAGATACGGCACATTGGAAGTTGCGGAAGAAGCGTTAGAAGGAGAAGTTAACACGGAGAACAACCTTTCAAACAAGGTTTACGAGCAGAGACGCCCATTCAGAAGAAGCTTCGGGAGAAGAAGAACAGGATACAGAAGAAGATACTAAGCGAACAGCATTCCAGAAAAGGCTATTACAAAATAATTCTAACAAATTGTTAAACTTGCTATTCTCATTTTTTAGCAGACACTATAGTGCTTACAATAGACGCAATAATTCATTAATTTTAACCAAAAACAATCACAACTTTTAAAGCTTATACGCAAACACAACAACCTCATAAAATGTGTTAAAGGAGAATAAGCAACATGACAAGCTCAGAAGAAAGAAAGCCAACAGTGGAAGAGTTGTTGGCTAAGGCTAAAAAACCATCACAGCTGGCCCCGCCGCTGCACAGATTCTACGAAGGAAAGGTTCAAACAATGCCGAAATGCGCTGTTAAAAGCGCAGACGACTTTGCAGTATGGTACACACCTGGGGTGGCTGCTCCATGCAGAGAGATACAGGCAGACCCTGACAAATCCTTCGAGTTGACAAACCGTTGGAACTACGTGGCCGTCGTCTCAGATGGGACACGTGTCTTGGGCTTGGGAGACATAGGTCCGGAGGCAGCCATGCCCGTCATGGAAGGGAAAGCCTTGCTCTTTAAGTATCTAGGCGGAGTTGACGCTTTTCCCATATGCTTGAAAACGAAAGACCCCGAGGAAATAATCCACGCATGTGAACTTTTAGAACCATCCTTCGGCGGAATAAACCTTGAGGACATATCGAAACCGAAATGTTTTCACGTTCTTGAAAGGACACGGGAGCGCTTGCAAATTCCGGTCTGGCATGACGACCAGCAGGGAACAGCGACCGTTATTCTAGCCGGCTTGATGAACGCCTTCAAAATCGTCGGCAAAAACCCGAAGGAAAGCCTAATAACCTTAGTGGGTGTTGGCGCAGCGAACACAAGGACAGCCTACGTGCTGATACGCTGGGGAATAAAACCTGGCAACATAATACTCGTCGACTCAAAAGGCATACTCCATCCGGGTAGAACAGACATAACAAAAGAGGAAAACCCCTGGAAGTACGACCTAGCTCAAAAGACAAACGCTGAAGGGAGAACTGGAAGCATAGCGGAAGCCTTCAAAGGCGTAGACGCTGTGATAGCAGCTTCAAAACCTGGACCCGGAACAATAAAGAAGGAATGGGTTGCAACAATGGCTGACGACGCGATAATCTTCGCATGTGCAAATCCCATACCTGAGATATGGCCTTGGGAGGCGAAGGAGGCTGGAGCCCGTATAATAGCAACTGGAAGAAGCGATTTTCCAAATCAAGTGAACAACAGTTTAGGATTTCCAGGGATATTCCGAGGGGTTTTAGATGTTAGAGCCAAAACCGTGACAGACGACATGTGCATAGCCGCAGCTCAAGAACTCGCGAGGTTTGCGGAGGAACGTGGGATAAACGAGAATGACATCCTACCGAGGATGAGTGAATGGGAGGTTTACCCCAGAGAAGCCGTTGCTTGCGCGTTGAAATCCATAGAGCAGGGTGTCGCAAGGATAAAGCCTAGCAGACAAGAACTTTACGAGAGAGCCACCGCCATAATTAAAAACGCGCGGGAATCTTTGAAACTGTTGATGAAGGAAGGTTTAATAAGGGAACCACCGTCAGAAGATGAACTGCTGAAGCGGTAAAACACATGAAAAATGCAAAAATTCCCTTTTTGCCTCAAAAGTTTCAGAAAATTATTTAAACTCTTCCATAGAAGATAAAGGGGTTAGGGAGAAATAAACATGCGTTCAGATTACGCTCTCTATATCGTGGCGGTAATATTCTTTCTAATAAGCATAACGGTTTTCTTCTACCAAGTGGAATACAGAGAATTATGGACTGTTACAACGGTTGTATTAGGGTTCCTCTTCCTAGGATTAGGATACACTTTAAGACCGAAAATCACAGCCACAACAACAGAAACGCCACAACCACCTACACCTGCACCTCCAACAACTGTTACTGAGACCCCGACGGTTACGGAAAGAGCTGAAGTAACCGTTGAGACGGCGCCAACCATTGAGCTTACACAAGTCAAGGGTATAGGACCGAAGCGTGCGGAACAGCTAAAATCTTTAGGCATAAACAGCATAAAGGACTTAGCGGAAGCTTCAGCGAAGAATTTGGCGACTAAGCTGGAAATCTCTCCGAAAATAACTAGAAGATGGATTGAAAACGCTAAGAAACTTGTTGAAAAATAGCCCTAAAACACTTAACGCAGCACCGTTCGCTTTAAAACGTTAAAATTCTTACTATGTTTCTTCTTTCCAAGCGTCGTATAGCGTCTAAAAAGTCGTTTTTCCTCTTCCCTTTCAGCTTGAAGTTTTGAAGCATCTCCTTGACGGAGATTTGAGGCTTGCCGAGTTTCCAGGTTCTTCCACGAAGATAGCTCACAATCAGCCTTTCAAGTCTTCCACATCTCCAAGTTGTGCTGCGAACAAGAACCACAAAACTTCTGCTGAACCGCCCTTCACTCTTAGCTCTTCTCACAAACTTCTCCTCTGCAATAGATATTTTCAATTCCAACATTTATGTTTTTCAATGAAAACCAGAAAGTTAAAATGGAGACACTGAACATTGTTAACGGTTAATGGTGAAAGATATGCTGAAGGGAGAAATTGGTGGAATATACTTTTCACGCATTCTTGAAGACGAAGACTTGGTTAAGGCCGTTAAGAAAAGAGTTGAGGAAGCAGGTGTAAAGGCCGGAATATTCATCCTCATCGGAAGTTTAAAGAGAGCCACACTTGGATACTACAAGGAAGGAAAGTACAGATTTACACAGATTGAGGGACCCTTAGAGATAGCCTCTTGCATGGGGAATATAGCTGTCGATAAGGAAGGAAACACGGTGATTCACCCACACATTGTTGTTGCAGACGAAAAAGGAGAGGCTTTCGGCGGACATCTCATGGAAAACTCTCCCGTGGGAGCGACAGCGGAGCTTGTGATAATCGAGGCGAAAGGTGTCCACTTGGAGAGAGCCTACGACGAGAAAACGAAGTTAAACCTGTGGAAGCTAGGTTAGAACTTTTTTGAAACGTATCCCATGGACGTAACCATAATAGTTCTTAAGCTTTTTGACTCTTCTGTATCCCTGCTTTCGGTAAAGATTTAAGGCTGCAACATTGTCCTCTCGAGCTTCAAGATAGCAGATTGCAACGTTTCTTTTCCTAAATATGTTCTCGACAGCTTTTAGAAGCTTCAACCCTATCCCCCTTCGCCGATGCTCGAGTGAAACGTCTATTGTGAGCACGTGTCCAACAACGGGTTTTTCATGAACGTATATTCTACCTATTATAAAGCCAACTATCTCGTCGTTTATTTTCGCTGTTAAACTCACGTTGTTATGGTCCGTCAGAAGATAGCTAATCTGCTCTTTTGTGAACGCCTCCTTAGTGAAACATTCTTTTTCTATCTCAAAAAGTCTGCTCAAATCGCTGAGTGAAGCCTCTTCTATCCTTAAAGACATTCCAGGTCAACTTTACAGTTCTAAGAGTTAAATATGAGTTTTAGGGCTGTTGTGGCTTATTCTATGGGAATTTCCTCTCCCTTTATCTTTCTAGGCCACTCGATTTCGAGAACACCCGGCTTGACGAATCTTGCTTTTATCTCCTCCTTCTTAACTTCGGGGTTTATCTTTAAACGCAGTATGTGAGAGTCTGATGTTCTGTGGTAGCTGATTCTGAAGGGCCTAGAAGGGCCGAAGTATAGACCCCAAGGTCCCAAATGGAAGCTGAAGAAGTCATTCCAAAACTCATCCGTCACGATTTATCACCTTGAAATAATCGTGAAAAAGAAATTTTTATTTTTTACGCGGAAAAACGTGGAAACCCTTGTTTTGCATCCACTCTTTTATTAAGCTTAATTCTTTAGCGTAATTCATAAAAGCCGTCCGCAAGGCTTCACTCTCACTTATTCCAAGTTTTATGGCGATCTCGTCGAGAATTTCCTTCTGTTCCCTGCTTAAGGCAACTTTAACTATGCGTTTTCTAGGCATTCCACATCACTTTCGCAGTTTCACCCACGTGTGGAGCCTTAGATTAGCCCCTTTGTTGGTCTCTGGGTTGTACAATTCGCTTTTTCAGTTTATTCTATATTAGTTTGGTGTTAGTTGTGTAAGGTTGGTGTGAAGTTGCCTTGGGAGGAAACCGAACAGTACATTCGCAGCGGCCATCGAAGCCCTGAAGAGTTTCAGCTGGGCAGTTTACGCACCGTTGTTTTGAGCGAGAGGGAAGGCATCAAGGCTGTTGTGGGTAAACCTAAAGGTAAGGATACAACAGAGGTTCAAACGTATCTTTTCGACAAGAGCAAGGGTTGGACCGTTGAGAAAGCTAAGGCTTGGTTTGACAAGCATAAGAAAGACAAAGCCGTGAGAAAACACGTTTCAGCCATAATGCCATTCAAGGTTTTGGAGAAAATAGTTGATAAACCGCTTAAAATCCGCGGCGTAGCCATGACAGCCGGCATGAGCCGTAACTTCAACATTTACACGCCTGAAGAACTGCAGGCTTTCACGAAAAAACTTGTTTCCGCACCAGTTTACGTTGAACACGTCGCTGTTCCGAACGCCGTTGGAAAGGTCACAAAAACCGAGTGGGATGGACAAAATCTTTGGTATGAAGCTGAAATCTACGACGACGAGGTTGCGGCTAAAATTCGTAAAGGCTTAATTCAACACGTCAGCGTAGGCGCAGACTACGAAGCCATAGACCTTTCAGACGGAAAGGTTCCCCACGGTTTACACAACGCCGAGTTAAGCCTCGTAGCCGTCCCAGGCATACCGGAAACAAACATCCAAGTCCTTGAAAAACTCCACGCTAAAGAACAGAATTTTGAACCAATAATAGCAGGAGAATACGTCTTAGGCTTTTACCAAGACGCAGCGGCGTTTATGCCCGAGCATTTCAGCACCATCTGGCTTGACAAGGACAACGGTGTTCTCGCCATAATTGGCAAATTGAGGGATGAACCTGAAATCCAGCGGGTTCAAAGCATCTTCTTTTCAAAAGAAAAAATGTGGGATGAAAACAAGATTCGAGACTGGCTTCTTCTACACCCACATTACACGGCTCCAGCAGGTGTTTCTGTTCCGTTACAGACACCGCTGAAAGGGCTGGAAAAAATGAAAGAGAAAAAACAGCTTTCAGAGAGAATCTGGACAAGGGAATACATCGATAACCTACCGGACTCAGCCTTCGCCGTTATTCTCCCAGGCGGAGAAAAGGACGAGGAAGGCAAAACCGTTCCAAGAAAACTGCGGAAGTTTCCATACAAAAACGCTCAGGGCAAGATAGACCTACCCCATCTGAGAAACGCAAACGCGAGAGTCCCTCAAAGTGAAATTCCAGAAGAGTACAAACAGAAAGCCATGCGTGTTCTTGGAAGCGTGAAGAAACGTTTGGGCATAGGGATGCTTGCTGAAGAAGCGAAAATCGTTGAGCAAAACGAACAAGATTCTGGTGAAAACGAGGAAATAGCGTTGGAGGTTGCTGAGGAACCAACAATGGACGAGTTGATCGCAAGTATAGAAGAGGTTGTAGACAAAGTTAACGACGCCGTTAATGCTTTGACGACCAGAATTGAAAGGCTTGAGAAGTTGGTTGGTGGAAAGCTTGAGGGTAAAAACGTTGTTGAAGGTTTGCTGAAGAATTCGAAGTCCATGATTCCCGTTGAAGACGCTATAAAAATGATTCAGAACGTTCTTCCGAGTCCTATGGTTGAGAGAAGCTGGGGATTCGGTCCCCAGAGGCTCTGTCAAGAACTACGCGGAGTCGTTTTGAAGCTTCGCAAGAGAGTGAGGAAAGATGAACGAACAAGAAAAGCACCCATATGAACTAGCTAAGAAGAACGTTCTCCCAAACAGCCTCCTAACCAAGTGGCTTATCGACATAGAAGAACGCCTCCGCAGACTTGAATCCTTGTCACCTAACGTGACGTGGGAAGTAAGCCAGGACGAACTGGCTGAAACCGAAGACGAGAAAAGGGAGAGTGATGCTTGATGGCTGACAAGACAGGTAAGACGTGGATGGATATCGGAGAGACAGATGATCCGAACGCCGTAATTGAAACCTTTACAGCTGATGCAGCGATAACGAAGGGAGATCCTGTTTACCTAAGCGATGATGACGCCGTCAGTTCGGCGACATCAGCCCAGAATTGCATAGGCATAGCGACAAAAACCGTTGCATCCGGAGAGAAATGTCCCGTTTTAATCCGAGGAAGAGTCAAGGTGAAAGCTGGTGGAGCCATAACCAGAGGATCAGCTGTTTACGGTGCAGACTCAAACAAACGCGTCGTTGAACTTGAGGATCAAGCGGTGGATGAGAGCGGCACAGCCACGTACACTATTTATTACAATCGTAAGCTTGGAACAGCCTTGGAATCTTCAACCACCGCTGACGATTTGATCTTCATTTTCGTTGGGAAGTGATGGACATGAAACCTAAACTTTTTGAAAGCTTGATGCAGCAAGATGGCGAGTTCAGACGTTTAGTTGAAGGTTTAAAGCGCAAGGCTACCGTCCACCCGTTCTTCAAACGTTACACGGAAGTCGGCGTTAGAGAAGGCTTGTTCAGCGACATGATAGGTGCCATCGGAAAGATGTACGATACTCTGGTTGAATGTGCGTATCCGGAGCTTATAGGAAGAAACATAATCACAGTGCGCCCGACAACCGAATCCATGGAAAGGTTTCCTTTGGATGCTAAGGCTGTCGCCTACAAATACGCTGAAGGCTCCGTTGCAAGGTTAAGCGGAGCGAAAGTCAACACCGTTGACATATACACTGATCAGCTTGCAGAAGCTTCAGAGCAGTGGACCCGTGAGTTTCTGGAAGACGCCACGTGGAACGTCATGCAGAACATGGTTGAGAAGGTTGGAAGGGCGTTAGGCGAGAGAGAAACAGAACAGATTCTTTCGCTTTACGCAAGTGTAAGTAACAGCGACCTGGCGGGTGGAGACGCTATAGATCAGGGTAATGCAGCCATGGACTGGAGCGCCGTGCTCAAACTTCACAACGCCGTTCGCGGTGAAAACTGGCGTCCAACGGTTCTTGTGGTTCATGAAACACAACTGCATCAGCTCTTAAGCGACGACAAATTCATCAAAGCAAGCTATTTACCATCTTCACAGACGGACATTGAGCAAGGCGTCGTAACATCGGTTTTAGGAATGAAAGTGCAGGCAAGCACCTTAGTGGCAAACGGAACAGCCTACGCCGTAGACACACGAGTAGCTGCGGTTATGCTTCTGCGAAGAGACGTGACAGTTGAAGATTGGGAAGAACCGAAAACGGGAGAGTTCGGTGTCAGAGCGACAACAAGGTTTGGCTTAGGCATCCTAAGAAGCAACGCTGTTGCAAAGATGGTTAACATCAAAACAACCCTGTAAAATCACCC
>Ga0164318_10003942_pt1 | contig 14145 bp, 12 predicted proteins | sample GuaBasSedimGuay9_FD_113734 | JGI IMG/M metagenome (GOLD analysis project Ga0164318, IMG submission 113734) | Subseafloor sediment microbial communities from Guaymas Basin, Gulf of California, Mexico - Guay9, Core 4571-4, 0-3 cm | ecosystem: Environmental > Aquatic > Marine > Hydrothermal vents...
CTCCTATGTTTAACTTATTGCCCTCTGTACATTTGGCTCGCTTCACAAGCTTACGGGCGAAGCGTGGCAATCAGGGCCGGAACAATCGTTGTGCAAATTCTGTGCCACCAGACCAGGGCTGCAATTCTACACTTCCACATATAAAATTCGTATAAATATCAAACATATACGCAGCCAAAACAGTCGTCATACAATTTTTTACTTTTTCAGCGCAGACGATTAAATGAAATCCAAAAGCGACATAGACATAAGTTTCCCTGCAACCGACAGCGACATCTGGTACAGAACTTCACGGCGCGAGATATCTACAGCAACCTGAGCAATATCAGCTTGCTGCAAAAGAGTCGTCTCGTCCTCCGTATTAAACTTCACATTTTCGAGAGTGTCTTTGAGATTATCAAGAAATTCGATTCTTGACCCGATAGAAACGGATTTCCCCGTCAAATGACTTCTTACCTCTTCCAGTGAACTTATCGAACTGCTTATCGCCTCCGTCAGTTGAGTATCAGTAAGCCCTCTTTCATTTCTCAGTAAATCCCGAATGCTGATAAGCGTATTGAATATGTCATAAGTCCCGGGTATGCGAACCATAGCAACTCCGGTACTGTTTATATCCGTGGTGTCAATATACAACACCTGTCCGGTTCGTGAATCGGTTACAGCCAGATTGGTGTCCGTACCATCTGTGTTGAAAGTAGTCAGGCCATCATCGATAGAGATATCATAATTGCCGGCGGAGCCGGTTACAGTCAGCCAGACATCGCCACTGACGTTCGATGTTCCCGTTCCGGCTTTTGCGCCTGTATCACCCAAAAAGACCGGAGCGCTGCGGCTGTCTGAACAAAAGATAGTATCACCAACATAAAAAGCCGATGACTCAAGGCCGGGCGCCACTTCTATATTCCGGCCCTGCGAACTGCCCTGGTAAGTTACGCTGGTGATTTCTCCATTTGTGCGTTCGGCAACATAAGGCACCGAGCCGGTATCGCATCCACCAAAAAGATATTGGTTTGTATATCTGCTATTAGCCGATGTAAGCATCTGCTCCAGCGTATCGTTGATGCTGTCAGCGGCTCTTTCTCTTCCCTCTTGGTCGTAGATACCACCTGTAATCTGAGTTAGGTCCACCTTCGTTTCAGCGATAGCTGATGTTATATCATTAACGATGGTAGAGGAAATCTCCAGTGTGTTGATGGCCTGCGAAATGTTGTCCATATAATTTTCGAGAGACCTCCGCTGAGAGTTCAAACCCAAAATCCGGTGGGCCACAGATGGGTCGTCAGAAGCTCGATTTACCCGTGAGCCGGTTGAGGCCTGCTCCTGAAGTCGAGCCAACGCATCAGCGTGCAGATGCAGAGCAAAATTAACATTATTATAAATACTGTTCAGCGTCCCACTCATTCTAAACTACCGGCATAAGTTCTTTCGTTTATATTAACTGCATAATACTTGTTACGGATGACTGAATTGTAGTCATATATTTGGCCATTGCCTGAAACATCTGCTCGAAAACCAGCAGTTGAGTAGCTTCATCGTTGATGTCCACACCACTCACCTGACTTTGCTGATTGGAAAGATTTTGGACGACAACCTCGATATTGTTCTGTCGCATCTGCTTAGTGGAGAGTTGCTGCCCTATGTTGGTAACCAGCCGACGATAAAACTGTCCACATGTCAGAGCGTCCAAACTGCTTATAGCTTGGTCTCTTAGCCCTGCCAGCCGCAGAGCGTTGGTGTTATCGGTCATATCAGGGCCAAGGGCTACTGCTATCCGTCCGGGTGCAGCGGGAATGTCGGAACAAACCGCTATATTCGCTGCGCTGCTGCCGGAGAAAAAAGTATTAATTCCAATTGCAGCCAGCACACCTGATGTGTCGGTACTGGCATAAGCGTCAACTTCAAAGGTCTCGGTATCGTTTAAGCTGCCTGTAGTAAGAGATATTTTGATTCCGTTACCGACATCGAGCGTACTGCCCGCAGCATAACCAGAACCGACATCAAGCGTAGCTATCGTATCTCCATCTCCGTCAGTTACCACAAGTTGTAAAGTACCATTGCCTACCGAGCCGGAACCTGATACCGTGAACGTAAAGGTATCATTCTGTGTACCGTTATAGATACCAGATACGGATATAGTCGGCGGTGAGCCGGTCAGCGTGCTGGCGGTAGGTGAGGAAAGTACAGCAGGAATAAAATCAAATTCATAGTTCGCATCGGCTGATATAGTCAACTTGGAAGAAGACACCGAAGCAGTCAGGCCGGTAATGGCTGAAATTTTATTAGCTATTGTAGTCAGTGAATCTGCCGAAGCATCGATATCAATTTCGTGACGGGTTATTGCGCCGGTGCTGGTATTTGTAACCCTTATGTACATTTTGCCGTCGGATATAGTCGGCTCGAAGTCCGCCAAATCTTCGCTTGTCATTGCCCAGCCGGTCAGTTCAGTAAAAGAACCCTCCGAACCTACCCCTTGAACGTGGTATTGATTTATATGCTGGATTAACGCACTTGCTAAGGAGTCAAGGTCATTATGAGTATCTGAAACAAGCTCGTTTTTCAACGATAACAATCCTCCGAGCTTTCCACCCGGTATATTAGTTGTGTAATTAGATGCCCCGGCAACCGAAACACCCAATTCGCTGTTTTCGTCCAACCCCACCTCCAGTTCAGCGGCGGAGGCACCCATCACCACTGCTATCCCGCTAATGCTTATATCGACGACGCCATACGCTCTGCTCTGCGTCTGAATACCGACCAATTCGGACAACTCTGTAATGTGCCGGTCTCTCTGGTCGCACAGGTTGTTGGCCCGGGCCCCAGACATCTCCAATCTTTCTATGTTGTTGTTAAGTTCGGCAATCTGGCTGGCAAGAATGTTGATTGATTCGATAGTGTTTTCAGCTTCCAGCTTAATCTGTGTTTCTAATGTTGTCAGAAATTCTCCTAATGTTCTGAATTGGCTGGCCATTGCCTCTGCATCACTTGCCGCCTGATTCTGCCAGATGACGTCTCCCGGATGAGTGCTAAGGTCCTGCAGCGCATTGAAGAATTTGTCTATGGCCGCATTCAAACCGCCGTTCTCCGTTGAAAGCTCTCCTAACGCACTCTCAATGGTTCGCAGTGTACCAATTTCGGTGTTGACATGCTCTAGTGAGGAGCGCTGCCGAGTAATCTCCTGCTCTAAAAGATTATCGATTATTCTGGTAACGCTTTCGATATTAACGCCACCGCCCAACATAACCGAACCTCGCTGCGATGAGTAAGCTGGACTCAGATTTATTCTTTGACGGTGATAACCCTCCGTAGCCGCATTGGCGATATTATTGCCGATTATGTCAAGGGCCTTCTGGGCTGCGCTAAAACCGCTGATAGCTATCGAGTAATCCGACATTTCTCAAATCCGTTCAAATTATTGTCTTCAAGAGTTTCGTTAAAACTGCAAATTTACCAGAGCCATACCGGCTTGCCGTTTAGCAGAGCCGCTGGAACTGTACGTAATTGTTCCTGTCCGGCCCAACTCGAACACGCTTCTCAAAAGCTCGCTGTTGAATCTGGCACAATCCGACAAAAGCATCATTGTGCTCAAATGTTCTTTCTTGAGCTTGGCAGTCAATAATGTTAATTCGGCCTTTCGGCCAGCCACTCGGGTTTTCCGTTCTCCTGACAGAACGGCTTCGAGCATAGACAAAGTTATCTGCTCGATATTACAGCCAAAGGCAACCGCCAATTCTTCTCGGAGCGACTGCCGTTTTAACTCGTGGCTTTTGTAGTTGTCCAGCTCGGTTCGGATGCTCTCAAGTAATTCGCCCAAAGCCGCATCATCTCGCCTAACAACCAGCCCTCGCAGTTCATCCAGCCACAACAAACTATTCTGCATAAAACGAATATCATCATCGAGACAAAGCAGCAACTCATCGATTTTATCTTCCAGCTCAACCGTCATTGTTCTCATATCTTACTATCCAGTGATTGCGCAGTTGCATTTGCCTGTTTTGCAAACTGTTCTATATCCTTCCACAATCCAAAGCCGCCATTATTCGCAATATCACGTGCCAGGTACAGCCAGAATATCCCACGAACCTGTCTGGAAGTCCCATCTTTCTCAAATCCCCAGTCACCAATGGTATTTTTCATCTGGTCCAGGAGTTTGTTGATTAAAACCGACTCAAAATCTTTGGCTATTTGTTTCCTTTTCTCATCTGAAACGCCGCCGATTTTATTCGAATTATCTAACAAGCTCGGCTGCGGGGCGGGTTGGGTCAACACTAATTTGGCACTGTCCATAATAAGATTACTCCTACATTATCTCCAATCTGGCCTGCAGGGCGCCGGCCTTCTTCAAAGCGTTAAATATCGCCACGAGGTCGGTTGGTGTCGCCCCTATGGCGTTGAGCGCTTTTGCCAAATCTGAGACAGTAACTAACCTCGCTATAGGAATTAGATACCCTTCGCTTTCCTTAACCCCTAATAAGGTTTCATCAACAACTTTCGTTTCGCCGGCGTCAGAAAACATTGCTGTCGGCTGAGAGACATTTTGGGTTTCTTTTATCTTCACAACTAAACTGCCCTGCGAAATAGCAACCGAAGATATACCGACATTCTCTCCAACCACAATTGTGCCGGTGCGTTCGTTGATAACCACGACCGCAGGAATATCAACCTTTACATTATTTTCTGTAATATCGGCAATGAAACCAGCTACGTCAGCCCGGCTAATCCTGTCAGGCAACCTAACCTTGACAGTGCCGGCGTCAATCACTATTGCGCTGTCTGCATAGGTTTTGTTAATGACCTTGCTGATTCGCTCAGCGGTTGAGAAATCGCCGTTTCTAAGATTGAGCGTGATAAACCTTTGGCCTACGATGTTTTCAACGAAGTCTGCTATCTCCGACATTTCAACGGTTGCACCACCAGGTATTCGTCCGACAGTCAAATGGTTCTTTTTGATTGACGCCTTCTCGCCTGACACTCCCCATCCGCCGAGCGAAATTGCCCCATTGGCCACGGCATAAACCCGGCCATCAAGACCTTTCAGAGGCGTCGGCAAAAGAATTCCGCCCTGAAGACTATCGGCGTCCCCCACAGCAGAGACGTCCACATCGATGCGCGACCCTTTACGGGCAAAAGGACCTAACTCCGTTGTTACTAACACAAGAGCGATGTTGCCGCCCTCTAAAGTGCCGGAGTCAAGAACCACTCCTGAATTTCTCAATATGCTCGTGAGCATTTGTTGCGACGGCGGAGTCTTATCGCCGGTATCAGCCAGGCCTATAACCAGTCCAACGCCGGTGAGCGGGTTACTGCGAACTCCCTGAATCTCAACTATATCCTTTATTCGCTCGCATCTGCCAACGCCGTTGGCGAACACTAAAATCACAGTCAGAAATATCAAACGAGACTTCATAAAAATTCAAAAATCAAAGATTAAAAATTAAAACGGCCAAAGGATGTCAAATATTCTTCCGAGCCATCCGGGCCTGTTGAATGACGCAGCTATGCCGCTGTTTCTGGTAACAAGACGAAAATCCGCAACCCGTTCGCTCTTAACGGTATTATCGAACCCAATATCACTCGGCCTAACTATACCGCTTACTTCAATGACCTGCGTATCGCCGACAATCTCCCGGCTGCGAGTTCCCATAACCACAAGGTTGCGATTCGGCATAATGTCCACAATAACAACGGTAATCGAGTCAACGAACTTGCGTTCATCTTTATAGTCGGCCTTGCCATCCAGCACATTGCTGGATTCGGCGCTCATATTAAACGCCGGTATCCTCGGCAGATAATTAGCGTTAGGTCGAGCGGCGCCAGCAGGCGTTGATACAATCCCTAATTGTCCATCGAACGTGTTATTTCTTTTGGTTGTCTTGCTAAGGTTTCTCTTCGCCTTGTTATCAACTAAACTCTTTTCGCTGATGGTAATGGTTAATATATCGCCTATGTGACGGGCCACGTCATCGGCGTACAAATCTCTCTTATCCCTGTCGGCTTTAGCCCAGATAGAGCCGGCTTGCGAGTTCGACATCAATGATGACAACAAAAACGCTAATATGAGCGCTGGCATTATTCTATTATTCATTGTTTTTCCTCTTAAAAAACCGGTTCAACGGTTCCGTTTTCATTGACCTTTGCCACGATTATTCGATGTGAATCTACATTTCGCACTTTTATATACTCGCCTGCCCTGCCTTTTTGCATTGTTTTTCCGATAGCAGTAACCAGAAGTTCAGGGTTTTCAAACCGAATGACAACAGTTTGATTTCGCTCGACAATAATCGGTGCCTTCGCAGAGGTCGTCATATTTGGAAGAATCACTGTATTTGCCGGCAGCCGACGTTTGGCTATAAGGCCATAAGGAGGACTCCAATCAGAGGGCTCCGGATAATCCGACAATGCTTTCTCTATCCTGACATTCTCCGGGCTGATAACTGCGCCTGCGGGTATATCAACCAGCGTTGTTACTCTGCGGCTGTTGTATTTTAAGCGGAAAGTTACTTCCCGCGCTCCTATCTCTATCCCGTTCGCAAGCACGGCAATACGAACCTTGGCCCGGTTTCTTGCGCCGCTTTTAATCAGCCGGGCAGACAGTTTTATATCTTCACTCGACCCCTGCAAAATCAAATCTTTCGGTAAAGTTACCGGAGTTGATTTACAAACCGAATCAACTAACGGATTTTTGTCCAAAAACGATTTTGCCAGCTCAACAAATTCTTCGCCTTTAATAATCTGCTGCCGCTGTTTCACCGTTACCTTTTCAGCGCCGGTTAATGACACTTTCGATACGGGAATTCCGCTGCAAGCCAATCTGCTCAGAACCGTTGACCTGTTAATAACGATTTCCTGGCCAGGTACTGAAAACCGGCCTATGCTGATTTTGTTTGCTTTGGCTACAAGAGTTTCCTCACCACGGATTATGCTAACCTGGCCCAACTGCAGAGTATCACCCTCAATTGAAACATCTCTTGGCAGGTGAATTCTCAGCGGAAAACTTTTTTCTATGTCGTCGGCTCTGCTGGTCGCCGATGTCAGCAGAAAAACGGTTACGATAATACCGATTGTTCTGTTGCTCATAATCATCCCGTAATTAAAATCTTGCTATCTGGATTGCCTTTCGAAGCATCTCGTCGCCCGCTCTTATTGTACGGGAGCTTACTTCATAAGCTCGCTGTGCGGTTATAAGGTTCACAAGTTCGGTTATCATCTGGACATTAGATTTTTCAAGAAACCCAGCTTGAATAGTACCGAAACCATTCTCTCCCGCTGTGCCGGTGGTGGGCGTACCGCTGGCTTCGGTCTCGGCTAAAAGATTATCTCCTTCGCTCGAAAGCCCCGAAGGATTTGGAAAGCGGGCCAATTGAATAGTACCTATAACCGATTGCGTTCCGGAAGCCGTAGTAACATTAACGCCGCCGTCCTTGCCGATATTGACTGCAACTGCATCCGTTGGAATAGTAATAGCCGGCTCTATTAAGTACCCGGTTGTAGTAACTAATTCTCCATTTGCCCCTTTTTGCAGCGAGCCATCTCTGGTGTACTTTATGCTGCCGTCCGGCATACTTACCTGAAAAAGACCATCACCGGTAATAGCTATATCTAACGGTCTGCCGGTATTTACAAGCTCACCGGTGGTGAAAACTTTTAGTGTTGATACCGCATGAACGCCGCTTCCTACTTCCACTCCACTTGGAGATTTTATACCGGAGGACACTTCCGTGCCGGATTCCCTCATCTTGACATAAAACAAATCATGGAAAGCAATCTGACTCCGCTTAAAGCCCGTGGTGTTGATGTTAGCAAGATTATTAGCGGTAACATCCACCATCATCTGTTGGGCAGCCATACCTGTCGCCGCAGTGGAAAATGCTCTTAACATAATATCGCTCCCTTTATTTCACTTCGTAGTTCGTAATAAAATAATCAATATGCTCTGTTGAAAACATGTCATTTCGACCGGAGTGAGCAAAGTGAACGAATCGGAGAAATCTGTTTTTTAATAGATTTCTCGACTTCGGACTCTGCGAGTCCTTTGCTCGAAATGACCGAAGCAGAAGTTTTCTACAAAGCATAATCAATAATCAATAATCAATAATCAATCGATCAGCCCATAGCTACGCTTATGATGCTCTTCGAAGTATCTTTTTTGGCAGAGACGAACTTCATATTCGCTTCGTAAAGCCGGGACACCATTATCATATCCACCAGCTCTTCGACCATCTGCACATTAGAGGATTCCTGAAAACCCTGTTTGACAATCAGATGTTCAGCCGTCTCCGGCTCATCCAGCCCTATAGGGGCCTGGAAGCAGTTTGTTCCTACCGAAACCAGTTCATTTTCATTATCACTGAAATCCACAAGTCTGAATTTACCTACGGCAGCACCGCCTGCGCTGATGTTTCCATCGCTCGATACATTTAACTGCGATAGTCCGACATTCGGAGGTATCGAGATGGCCCCTGCCTGGCCGGCCACAATTCTTCCCGCTGAATCCACCAGTTGATTATCCTGATTCAGGCGGAACATTCCATTGCGAGTGTAAAGCGGGCCTTTGGGCGTTTCTATCACAAAGAAACCTTTACCGCACAATGCAAAGTCCAGCGGACGTCCCGTCCTGACAATCTCGCCTTGCGAGAAATCAAAAGTTGCGCTCGAATTGATTTTTCCGCCGACTTCCGCTTTCGTTCCTGCCCCCTGAGCCATAAGGCTTTTTGAAAACGTGTTGCACCTGCGTTTGTATCCAACGGTACCCACGTTGGCCAGATTGTGAGCGATAATATTAAATTCCCGCGTTAATCCGTTGATTCTTGAACCGATTTGAGTTGTAATTTCCGACATTTTACGCTCCCTGTATAGCCATTGGCTCTTCTGTATTCCCGACGTTGCCTCTCAGCGAAGCCGCATTGGTGGCACGAATCAGCTCATCGACATCCGAATCACTAAGCCCTGTCAACTCAACCGCTATTGACAAGCCATCTTGCGCATCATTGATGCGTTTAACCTCTCCAATTTCTTCCACTATTCCGATATCCTGTATTATTTTCAGCATCGCTGCACTGCTGTCGCTCTGCTCGCTAATTGGCTTCTGTCCTTTTCCTTCCTCCAACTCAAACGCCACCAGCACTCTGTCGCCGGCATTTATTTCAAGCGAAGTATCTATACGCAGGCCTGGACCGCCCAGCTCCGTGATAACTGCTGGCACAAACTCCGGCGGCCCCCACGTCCGGCTGGGAGCATTTGCGGAACTTTGCTGCGATTCAAAACTACCCTCTTTGGCAACGGTTCTTGCAAACGGAAACCTCGCTATGAAAGCCGGATTCTTTACCGGAACACGCAGAAAACTGCGACGATTAATAAACCGCACATTATCGCTGTGTTCCAAAACAAGAACGTCGTCTTTTGAACTAATCACGGAAACATCAAACTCCCAGACCGAAGCGCCGAAATAATAATGCGCACGCCATAACTCATCGGCGCCGCCTTCTAACGGCGCCGCCAATCTGACCGTCAAGCCCATATCGTCATTTTTTATAACTGTGGACTCAATATCCTCTGAACCGTGAGCCAGCCGGCGTGTTATGCGAACTTCTTTGCCTATGGGGATTTGCCTGCTGCTCAGTTTTTTAGAACTCATCATCAGGCCTATTGAGGAAAGTGGCTTCTTCTTAAAGCCAAGCTTTTCCCGCAGAAAAGACAATTCGGTTTTCAACGGTACATTTACTTCAGCTCCCCGATGTGCGAGATTTTCCTTTATTATCCTGGCGGCTCCAATGTCAAAAGCGGCACTCAAAGTGAAAATCGATTCACTTCGTTTAAGCCCCGCGTAATTTGCTATAGCCAGCAGAATTCGGCGTTCACGTTTGCTCAAGCCCCTTTCCTCTGAGTATTCAGCAAATGACCGCTCGGTAAAATCCCGTTCCTGTATCTTTTGACGATGCTTAGTTATCAAAATAGACACGGTTAATATAGTTACCGTTGCCACTATTATCAGGATAAACAGTAATACAGTTAAGAAGTCGGCATTAAACCGGCGTGCCGCCGACCAACGCTGCACCGGCGTCAGCGCCAAAATAATGATGTTGAAAACTGCTGCTATTAGAGGCATCACCATCATATTAAAATTCTACTTACTATCTGATAAGACTGGTCAGTTCTCTGAGTATATCATTCGCAACTCTGATGGTTCTGGCGTTTGCCTGAAAACCGTTTTGAGCTTGAATCATATTGACAAACTCGCTCGCCACATCAGCGTTGGATTTTTCCAGCGCCCCGCCGTGAACGGTACCGGCACCGCCGGTCATAGCTTGGGTAGCTACCGCTTCACCTGAGTTGGCCGAAGGAATGAAGTATCCACCGCCGATATTTTCCAGGCCAGATGTGTTTTGAAATAGCGCTATCTGTATGGTGGCGATATTTTTCTTGATACCATTGGAGAAAGCGCCGATAAGGATGCCCTCGTTGTTGACCGAGACAGTTGAAAGCATACCTGCCTCATAACCGTCTTGTTCTCTGGCTACCGCCGTGGAATTGCCGGCAAACTGTGTCAAACCATCTAACTGGCCTACCGTACCAAGAGACATCGCAAGTGTTTGTGGAGTAGAAGTATCATGTGCGAAGGTTACTTTGAATTGAGCTGTATCGCCGGTCGTGGAATTTAAGCCGGAATAAGAACCATCGCCGGCGTCAAATTCTATACCTTCGATTCGACGGTCTCCAAAGTTTATTCCATCAATATCGCCGGTGATTGACGTCAGAACCATATCCCAGGTATTGGCGGTATCTGTTCGTACAAATGCACCTGATAGAACGTGTTTGCCACCTTGGGAGTCATAAACTGTGATATTGATGCTTTTGACCTCATCTCCGCCGACGGTGGATACCTCAAAATACCCTGGTGTTGTCAGCGTGCCATCGCCGGTATACGAAAAGTTTATATCCGATTTGCTGTAACCGCTGGCCGCATCGGTTACCTTTATCTTGCCGTTACTCAAAGAAGCTGTAGCATTGCTGCCAAGAACGGTATTAAGCTGGTCAACAAGGTCGCCTAATGTGGTGTCGGCATCAACGGAAAGCGTCAAATCGCTGGTGTAGGCATCACCGTTCGGGTCGTAACCGGCAATTGTAATGGTCCCTGAAGTTAAAGTCCCGCTGTATTGGTCGAGGTCGGCAATTTTGCTGGTTAAACTGGCCGCCGTACCGTTATCGACAGTGTAAGCTATATCCGAGGTCAACACGTTAGTCTGTGTTGTTGGAAGTGTCGCATCGGCACTGAGGTTACCGGTAACCTTCACTTCTGTCGTAGCATTCGCAGCCATCGCCACATCGTATGGAACACTAATATCACTATCGCCGGCTGTCTGGAAACCGTCGCTTTCGCCTACCGAACCGATTCGCTGTACCGTGTAGCCGGTGGCTGGGTCAACTAAATTCGAATTTGCATCAACTGCAAATGCTCCAGCGCGAGTGTAGATATTTTGTGAGCCGTCACTCAGTACAAAATAACCTTCGCCTTCCAGCGCCAAGTCCAAAGGGTTGCCTGTGTTCACGATATTACCCTGTGCCATATTGGGGGCTATGCCGGATACTCCGACGCCGCTGCCCATCTGCTGAGGGTTTGTACCGCCGACCGTAGAAGTCGGCTGCGACGCCTTTTTTATCGTCTCACTAAGCAGTTCGGAAAAGGTTATCCTGCTTGACTTAAAAGCGATAGTATTAACATTAGCCAGGTTATTACCAGCTATATCAAGCATTTTTTGGTGGGCCTGCAGTCCCGTAACTCCTGCTGACAATGCAAAACTCATCTTGGTTTCTCCTTATATCTTTCTCTTGATTCTTCTACTGATTTTGGTTCTCTACCAACAGTACGGCGCCCAAGCCGAGCGTGTATTCACTTACTTCTTCGCCATCGTACACTTTGACTCCCAAAAGCGTTTCACCTGTCTCAGGGTCATTAAATACCGACTCAACAGTGCCAACCTTCTTTTCTAACGCACCGGTTTGCTCATCCGTCGAATAGAATGTAACATTCTTGCCCAACAATGAATTGGCGTAGTCGCGATTAACAGTAGTAAGAACATCCGCAAAACTTGAGTTCATCTGCTCAAGCTGTTGTAATTGTGAGAACTGTGCTAATTGAGAAGCCATTTCATTATTGTTCAACGGTTCCAGCGGATTCTGATTTTGAAGCTGCGTTATCAGAAGCTTCATATAATCCGTTTGTATGTCGCTTGCCGACGCCGTCGCTGATATACTCATAAGCTTTCACCTTTTCAAAAAAAGTTTCTTTTTCCGCAAAAGCACCAATCAACAATAGTGCAATTACTGTGCCAGATTAAAATCAGAACCGGTTTTGCGACAGATAACTTCTTGCCGTAACAGCCGTTAAGGAGAATAAAAAATTGGCCAAACACTTAAATCCACTGACACCCCTTCCAGATGGAGTCCTTGCGAAGGACAATTTTTCCTGCATCCCGGAAAATTCTGCCGCTTTCCTTTTGACTTGATACACATTAAATACCAATCGTTACTCCGACATATACGGTGTCATCAGGTATATCTTTGAAAAAAGTAAAGCAGCGTCCCATAAAAACTATACTGCGTTTCCGCCAATTTTAATCTCTTGTCTTTCAAACCGTCCGATAAACTTACTCTACAAAACCAACTCATCTTTCTTGCCAACAAACCAGTGACATTATTGGCCCGTCCCATAAAAAAATTAAAGTTGTCGCCGCTTATGTGACGATTAACTGGACACCTTATGATGGTAATATCTATGTAACAAAAAAAGAAAATATCCTGGGGGCAACGTTTATGACTTCGTTGCAGAATGAATTTACACAGAGTTGTTACAGTAGGTAAAGAAACAGAAGTTCATCAGTTAGCTCGCCAGATTAGCAGGGATGTATTTGCAGCCGACGACTTACACGAGGCCCTGGATATTGTTGAGACAATTGAACCGGATTTAGTTCTTTTTGACCATCGCTTCAACCCAAACCACATCCGTGAATTCCTCGAAACGGCCGATAAAAATTCAAATGTTCACGTTGTAGTAGTTGGCACAGATGAAAACGACGCAGAAGCATCCGCAGAGTTTATACGTAATGGGGCCTATGACTATCTGCGGGGAAAGCGGGACCACCACCGGCTGAACCAGATTGTAGAACGAATAAAAAATAAACTTAAAGCCGGCACCTCTAAGAAAAACGTAGTTGATTTTTTTGCTGACGATTTGTCCGCATCGGTCCGTATGGCTGGCCGCAGCAAGGCAATACTTGATGCTCTTAAAATGATTAAAGTTGTCTCCGGCAGTCGATGCAATCCGGTCTTGATAGTCGGAGAAACGGGCACAGGCAAAGAGTTGGCAGCCAGGGCAGTGCATACTCTAAGACATCCGGACAAGCCGTTTGTAGCTGTAAATTGTGCGGCTCTCACCGCAAACCTGTTAGAAAGTGAGCTTTTTGGCCACGTCAGAGGCGCTTTTACAGGAGCCGACCAGGAAAAAACAGGGCTTTTAGAATTAGCAGATACCGGAACTATTTTTCTTGATGAAATAAGCGAAATGCCGGTGAACCTACAGGCCAAATTGCTGCGCATACTTCAGGAAAAAACCTTCCGAAAAGTCGGAGGTACCAAAGATATCGCCTGTAAAGCAACGATAATAACATCGAGCAATCGCAATCTCAAAGATGAAGTACAAGCCAATCGCTTCCGGCGTGACCTGTATTATCGCCTGAATATCTGTCCTATCACTATGGCGCCGCTCAGGTCGCCGGAGCGGAGAAAAGACATTCGGCTTCTGGCCAATTACTTCCTCAAAACTACAACTATTTACCCGGAAGGGACCGCTCAAATCAGCTCGATAACCAATCTGGCAATTGAAGCTTTACAGCAGCACGATTGGCCAGGCAATGTCCGAGAACTACAAAATGTCATCGACAGGGCAATACTTTTAGAAACAACGGACAAAATTGGCTTAAGCAGCATCGTAATCGACCCCGCCGAATATAGCGATTTATCCGGGCGTCCAACATCGAAGCGTATCAATGACCTCTCACTGGCAAAAGCGGAACGTGAACTGATTATACGTGCTTTGCGGGAAACCGGCTGGCAGAAAACCAGGGCCGCCGCCCTTCTCAACATAACAAGGGC
>Ga0164318_10003943_pt1 | contig 14141 bp, 11 predicted proteins | sample GuaBasSedimGuay9_FD_113734 | JGI IMG/M metagenome (GOLD analysis project Ga0164318, IMG submission 113734) | Subseafloor sediment microbial communities from Guaymas Basin, Gulf of California, Mexico - Guay9, Core 4571-4, 0-3 cm | ecosystem: Environmental > Aquatic > Marine > Hydrothermal vents...
ACAACAACGCAATCAAGGTACGTGATTTCTGGCTTGAAAATCAGTGAATGAAATATAAGTTGCAAAAAACATCAGAATGCAACATTATTTTCTGTACATCGGGTAAATTGAGTGTTAACCTGAGCTGCGAGGTATTAGAATGAAAAAGGTATTGATAATTGTCGGAATGGCTCTTGTCCTTGTGACTTCTGTGGTATTTGCCGAAGGTTCCAAAGAGTCCTCCATGACCGTGGAACAATGGGAAGAGTGGGCACAACTTGGTTCGTTTACTCCTGATGAAGAGGATTGGGATGCGATAATCGAAGCGGCCAAAGAAGAGGGTGAGGTTACCATCTACGCCAACACTTCCCGTGTTTTCGATTTTGCGAGAACTTTTTACAATAAATACGATATTAAAGTCATCGCCAATGACATGAGCCAGGGAAGCTTGTTTGAAAAACTCTCAAGGGAGATTGATGCGGGAATCACTAACTGTGATGTTGTTCTGGTTTCCGACACCCCGACTCACTATCATGATTTTCTGGAAGTGGGGAAAGTATACCGTTATGTACCGGCTGAGATTCTTCCCCTCCTGAATGACTATGCCAGGGATGAGCCTCTCGGTATTCAGCGATTCGGTGGAAAGGCCATTGCGTATAATACACAAACCTATCCGGACGGTCCTCCAGTTGATACCTGGTGGGATCTCACTCGGCCTGAATGGAATGGGAAAATTATTACGAAAGATCCGATGCTGGGTGGCTCCGAAATCAATTTCTTTGCTTCCTTTATCAAGTATGCCGACGTAATGGAATCCCTGTATGAGGAAGAGTTTGGTGAACCGATCGTCCTCAACGGTACTGAAAATGCCGGTTATGAATTTTTGAAACGACTGATGGACAACGGTCTTATACTGATGAGCAGCGGTACGCCGGTGACAATGGCCGTCGGAGCACCGAATCAGGATAATCCGCCCCTGGGTATCATCGGGCCGTCGAAGTTGCGGCTCAGGGAAGACTCGGAACTGTACGTTGATATTCTCTGGGATGTTCAGCCTGTTGCCAGTTATCTCAGTAAGCAGGCGGTATCCATCCCTGTATATTCTGAGCATCCGAATGCGGCGAAACTGCTCATTCGCTGGCTGTATGGGGATTCAGATGGAGGTCTGGGGTATAAACCATTTTTCGATCTGGGAACCTGGAGCCCCCGGTCTGATGTGCCGCAGCCCTTTGATCAGAAGGAACTTGATGAAATTAACTTTTGGGTTGAGGACAGTGACTGGCTGTATACAAACGTCGTACGATTTCGGGACTTCTGGATTCAAAATATGTAATCAGGCATTATAGGCTTGGGAGTCGGCCCCGTGCGCAAGCGCGGGGTTTTTTGGCAACAAAATTTTCATAAAGCCGGACAAGTGAAAAAAAATTTTAAAATAGCCCTTGACTGGACACTGGAAATGACGGAAAATGTTTCGTGGATACATGTGGTATGAAAAAAAATCTTCATCAGGAAAAGGGAGCAATTTAAAGTGAAAAGAATGTTGGTATCTATCTTACTGATTGCACTTGCATTTGCGTTTATATCTTGTAGCTCAACACCTTCATCATCTCAGCAGGTTACCGGGCCGAAGGTGATCGGTGCGACTAAAGAAGCGGTTGTTCTTGAATATGTCGAAGATCGGACGGAGTTTCTTCTTTTACCTGTGATGGAAACGGGGAGAACAGGGCATGTGAACGGTGATGCCGACGATCCGGCAATATGGGTTCATCCCACAGATCCAGCTAGAAGTCTGATATTCGGTGTGGATAAGGGCGATGGATTGTGGGTCTGGAATATAGATGGTGAAGAACTGAAAGCCGTTGATATCTGGGGTAAGCCCGGAAACGTTGATGTACGATATGGGCTTGAACTTGGTGACGGAACTGTTGATATCGTAGCTGTTAATATCAGAAAGGTTAAATTTGCCGAGGGCAGCAAAGCTGCTGTTTATGCAATTAATCCTGATTGGACCTCAGGGGATGATGTTCTGACAGTCCTGGCTGACGGTCAGGCTGAAGGAAATGATATATCTCTGGGTACATACGGTATGAGCCTATACCAGAATCCGGAAGATAATAAAATCTATTTTTTTGAAAATGCCAGTACCGGTCCGATTAAACAATTTCTCATTGAAGATGACGGCAGTGGTGAAGCTGTAAAACTTACCCTTGTCAGAGAACTGGTTTATCCGGGAAATACCTGTGAAGGCATGGTTGCTGATGATCAACTTGGTTTCATCTATATCGGTGAGGAAGACACAGCTGTCCGCAAGTACTATGCAGATCCTGCGAAGTCTCCAGAAGTTGTAAGTTCATTCGCTTTTGCTGAAGATGGTTACAGCCGGGACAGAGAGGGCCTCGCACTGTACGAGTGTTCCGATGGAACAGGATATCTGCTGGTAGTCGATCAGGGTGATGCTTCGAATAAGATTGCCTCGATCATCAGGGTTTATGAGCGGCAGGGCGACAATAATTTCGTAAAAACCGTCGCGTTGCTGGACAGGGATGGAATGCCCATGTGGGATCAGGACGGTATTGATTCAACAGCTACACCGATTTTCCCGCTATTCCCCTATGGCGTTGTCATCGGACATGACGGTGCCAATTCAACTTACCCTTTGTATGACTGGCGTGACTTTGCCGGTTCAGAACTCGATATTTGCGGGGAGTAAGTGGCTGATATGGGTTCTGCAGGCATGGAAGTACCTGCAGTAGGGGGGAGCCCCCTGCTGCGGAAATGGATCAGAAATCTGACAATGCCGCAGCGCGTCATTGGATTGCTGCTGCTCGTTCTACTTGTTTTCTTCGTCATTATGCCGGCAATAAACATCGTCTATACAAGCTTGACGTTTTCATTGTCCGACAGGCGTCTCCCTCAGGTGGTCGATCGGGGGCTGGAAGTTGTTCCCGGGGAATTCACTACAATCCATCTGGAAAGAGTTTTCTGGAGTAAATTGACCAAAAAGATGTTTCTCATACCATTGAGAAACACTCTGATAATCACATTGGGACTGACGGCACTGTCCATGTTAATCGGCAGTACGCTGGCCTGGCTGGTAGTGAGAACAAATCTGCCCTGGAAGAGGGGTATCGCCAACTTCGCATCAATTCCGTATATCATTCCATCATGGCCGATAGCTCTGGCCTGGATCAGTGTATTTAAAAATACGAAACTGGGGGGGAACCCGGGTTGGTTTCAGTACATATTCAAGGTACCGCCGCCGGACTGGATTTCCTACGGACCGCTTCCGATTATCATCACTTTAAGCCTGCATTACTATGCGTTTTCTTTCATCACGGTATCGGGTGCATTGGCCTCAATCGATTCACGTCTTGAGGAAACTGCGGAGCTGATGGGAGCTTCGAAGTTCAGGGTGATGAGAAAGATTACCCTGCCTCTGGTTATGCCGGCTCTTATGTCGGCCTTCATCCTGACTTTCTCCAAAGGAATCGGAACTTTCGGTACTCCGGCATTCCTTGGACTTCCAGTCAGGTTCTTCACACTCTCAACGCAGGTTTACAGCAATGTGAAAAATAATCTTCCAGGTGATGCGTACCTGCTGGCTATCGTAATGATCTTAATTTCTTCAATTACGATTTACATGAACGCCAAAGTCATTGGTGCCAGAAGAAGCTTTGTCACTATCTCCGGTAAAGGATTCACTGCAAAGCTGGTGAATCTCAGGAAGTTCAGGTGGATTGTCTTTGCATTGGTTATTCTTTTTATTCTCATCTTTGTTATCGGCCCTCTGTACATCCTCACCTGGCAGACCTTCATGGAAGTTGACGGTGATTATTCACTTAGAAATTTCACACTTCATTATTGGATTGGACCTGACGGGGCTACAGGGAGGCTGGGACAACTCCTGGGTGAAGGCCAGGCGGGAATCCTGAGAAACAGTGAGATCTGGCGTGCTGCCTGGAACAGTATTCGTCTGGCGTTAACTGTTTCCATACTGGCCGCCATTCTCGGTGTCCTGTTGGGATATGCCATTGTACGAGGCAGGGGAACAAAATTGTCGAAATCCCTCGATTCTCTATCCTTCGCCCCGTATGTTTTTCCCGGTATCGCCTTCGGGGCCGTGTACCTGGGAATGTTCGCAAAAAGAATCGGTCCGATCCCGGCGCTATACGGAACATTTGCATTGCTGGTTCTCGTATCGTTGGCCAAACGTCTTCCTTTCTCTTCAAGGACCGGTACAGCAGCAATGCTCCAGGTTGATAAAGAGTTGGAAGAAGCCGGCGTTCTGGTTGGAGCAGGTTTCTTCAGGCGTTTCATGAAAATCATCTTTCCACTGACAAAAAGCGGTTTCATGGCCGGAATTCTGCTTTCGTTCATAACTACAATGAGGGAGCTTTCTCTGATTGTACTGTTGGTTACGCCGAGTACGAAGGTCCTGACCACGATGATATTCAGATACACCGAAGGCGGCTATCACCAATACGGAGATGCCATAACAATGTTTGTCGTCATGATCAGTCTCGTAGGAACCTTAATCATTCGAAAGGCTCAGAAGACAGATCTTTCAAAAGGAATCGGAGGTTGAGGTATTTTGGATAATAATAAATTGAAAATCAGACTGGACAAACTGAGAAAAGAATTCGGTGATGTTGTCGCAGTCAATGACATAAACCTGGATATTTATGAAGGTGACTTCCTGACATTATTAGGGCCTTCAGGCTGCGGTAAAACAACGACGCTCAGGGCAATCTCCGGGCTGGAAGAAGCGTCAGGCGGTAAGATTTTTATAGATAACCACTTGGTTTTCTCCAAAAAGGACGAGGTGTTCGTTGCACCTTCGAAGCGGAATCTTGGCTTGATTTTTCAATCCTATGCATTGTGGCCGCATATGACAGTATATGAAAATATTGCCTTCGGACTGAAAGTAAAGAAACTGCCGTCAGGAGAAGTAGCGAAAAAGGTTAAGGCTATTCTCGAGGATGTACAGTTGGATGAGTATGGAGAGCGATATCCCTCTGAACTTTCAGGCGGTCAGCAACAGCGTGTGGCTATTGCCCGAATGCTGGTGAATCAACCGCAGATATTCCTCATGGACGAGCCTCTGTCAAACCTCGATGCTCAATTGAGAATGGAGATGCGCTCTGAATTGAAACAGCTGCATACAAGAACCAAGGCAACGACGATCTATGTGACTCACGATCAGGAAGAAGCCATGACTCTTTCAACGAGAATCTGTGTCATGAATGAAGGGATTATCAGGCAGGTTGGGACACCAGAGGAAATCTATTCCAGGCCCGCCGATATCTTTGTTGCCAGTTTCATCAGCAATCCGAAGATGAATTTCTTTATTGGCAAGGTCGAAAATATAAAAGACAAGACCTTCATAGAAGCCGGTGGTTTCAGCATTGAAATTCCCAGCGGCATCGTTGGTGCGCGAAAAGAGCTGCGTCTTGCGGTTCGCCCGGAAGATTTTTATGTCTCAGATAAGGGTGTTCCGTACACTGTACAGACGAGGCTCCCGACTGGTCGTTCCCAGATAGTAATGGTTGGAAACCAATCCGGGGCCAGTATTACGTTGCTCTTCAACACTGAAGTGAATATTCAGGCGGATGATATTATTCACCTTTCGATCAAGCAGGAGAAATACCATTTATTTGATAATGATTCCGGAAAGCGGTTGAATTAGTTGAACATCCTATCGTTGATGGGATTATGATATTCAGGAGGACAAAATGAAAAAAGCGTTTGTAATTATTTGTGCGGCATTTGTGATGCTGATGGTAGTGGGTTGCGCCTCAGTGCCGAACTTCGATGAATTTTCTGAAGATCTCGGTGTGGTTATGCCCTATTTGATGTTCGGCGATAAAACCGAAGGTGAACATGATAGTGAAGCCTATCTGTTTTCAAAACCGAAGCCCATTGGTGCTGACTCCCAGGGCAATATATTTGTCGGCGGTAAAGAGTTCCCTCTCACCAAATACAGCTCTGAGGGTGCGTTTATCGCTATCCTGGCTGATCGTGGTGATGCTGAAGGTGAAATCAATTATGTGAAAGGCATTGCAGTCAACAGTATGGATTATGTATACGCTACTGATTCCCTCAATAAAAGAATCAATATTTTCGATAATGAAGGTAATTTCGTACGTAGTTTCGGAACAGCAGGCAGTAACCCCGGTGAATTCGATGACATCGGCCCAATTGCGATTGACTCGAATGACAACCTTTATGTTTCAGATGATGCACAGGGAGTGCACGTCTTTGACAGTGAAGATAACTTCATCAAGATGATTGGTGATTACGGCGAAGGTGATGGACAGACCTCTGAATTCGGCTGGCTCGCCACGGATACTGAGGTAGGACAGCTCTACGTTGCCGTTGATGGTTCCGGGAGAATCGATGCATATTCCCTGGATACCGGTGAGAAATTGTTTGAAATGGGCGGACTCGGTAATGGCCCTGGAATGTGGGAAGAAGATATTGAAGGCCTGGCAGTCGGACCTTACAACCTTCTATTCGCAGTTGATGAGGCGGGTGGAAATATCAAAGTCTTCAAGGCTGACGGCACGTTCGTCACTCAGTGGGGGAAAGCCGGACTGTACGAAGGCGAATTCGCCAGTACTGAATCCATTGCTTATGACCCGAAGAACAACCGGATTGTTGTTGCAGATGAAAAGAACTACAGGGTAGTTTCCTTCGCGCTTTCTTCAATCGGACTGTAATCTATCAAGGGGGGTAGGATGAGTTTTCTACCCCCTTTTTCTTATGGGCAATATATCAAAACCAACTATTGTCCTGACAAATCTATTAATTAATTGAGTATCTCTCCAGGGACCTTAGGTGATGAATATTTTTAAAGATAATGATATCCGCGGATTGTATCCACAGGATTGGAACAGGGAAACTGCTTACCGGATCGGTTATTTGATACCGGAAGTTATAACAGGAAGGAATATTGTCATTGGGCGGGATGGCCGAGAATCATCAAAAGAAATATTCCAGAGTATTGCAGAGGGATTGAATGACAGAGGTGTTGATGTCATAGACATTGGAGTTGTCGATACACCAGCGGTATATTTCACTGTCGGGTACTTTGGTTATGACGGTGCAATCATGATAACAGCATCGCATAATCCTGTTGGTTATAACGGACTGAAATTAACGGAAAAAAACGCCATTCCCATAGACTCGAAAAATGGCCTGGACCTGATCAAAAGCCTTCTGAACACGAGTAAAGAAATTCCCTTTGAGGGCAAAGGCGATGTTCTTCAGAAGGACATTTCCCTGGATTACTGTAATTACTTGAAAAAATTCCGTCCTCAGAATAGCAGACTTAAAGCGGTTTATGACTGTTCGAACGGATCAATCGCGAGCAATATCCATGCGATTCTGAAAGATGATACTGACAATTCAATACTGATTAATGACAGGGTTATCGGTGATTTCCCGAATCACGGACCGAATCCGACTCTTCCTGAAAACCTGGTACAACTGCAAGATAAAATAAAAGAAACCAGGGCCGATATCGGATTTTGTTTTGATGGAGATGGAGATCGTGTTGTTATTGTTGATAATGATGGTGAGATAGTATCACCGGATTTAATTACCGCATTGATCGGAATATATTATTTCAAGCTCTTTCCCGAAAAACGAGAGGGAAATAATAAAGTTCTGGTTGATATCAGATCTTCACAGAGTGTCAGTGAGTCCCTGGAAAATATCGGAGCTGAAGTCATAGCATGCCCGGTAGGTCACTCAAAAATCAAGAAAATTATGAGAGCTGAAAATGCTCTGTTTGCCGGTGAGCTGACCGGTCATTACTACTTCAGTGAAAATTACTATTCAGACTCTGCCTGGATATCGGTGTTCCGAATCCTGACGGTTTTGTCGGAGGGTGATTTAAATTTACGGGATTTAAAAGCAGAACTTTTGAAATATGGTCATTCCGGAGAAATCAACTTTACTGTAAAAAATTCCGGGAAAGTGATTGATAAGCTCCAGGGGATATATTCCGATGCAGAAATATCCGATATGGATGGATATAAATTTGTATATCCTGATTGGTGGTTCATCGTTCGTGAGTCAGGAACAGAACCTCTTTTAAGGCTGGTTGTTGAAACACGAGAAAGTGATGCGCTCAATGCAAAAATAAATGAAATCTCAAAAATTATACAGCAGTGAAAGCGTTTTGATATTTGATTATGAATAGAGGGAATATTTTGAGTCTGACTGAATTAAATGGTGCTTGGATGACCGATATTGATGACACTCTGGTGTATTCAGGAGAAATGCCTGACAACATGAAAATCGATGAGATCGCAGAGTTCATCAGAATATTGAAAAAACACAATATCATCTGGGTACCGATGAGTGGTGTCGCGATGGTGAAATTAGGTCCCAGAATCCTGTACAGGCTTCCTGACGATATTTTGAGCAATGTCATTTACTATGGTGGTGATGGAAGTCTGAAATATATGTATAACCCGGGGATCCATTCATGGTTAGAGGATAAATCTTTCTCAAGTCTCTTTACTGAATCCCAGGCCTATATAATTCTTGGTGATTCGGAATACAGAAAAGCCATTACTGAAATGAATGCTGCCGATACCGGTATTGATAAGGGTCTGGATCTGAATCGTAAGATTGAAGAAATCAGAGAAATACTGAAAGAAAAAGGATATCAATCAACTCGGTGCATACTTGATGTTCTTAAGGATGAATTAAAGAAACATGGTGTGGATCCTAATAAATCAGAGGCTTATTTTCGTGGTGGTTCAGTCAGTTGGATGATGCTGGGGGACATCTCAGCAGACCCGTACCATACAGCAGATAACATATCTTTTCGTAAAAAACTTATTGAAATCAGTAAAAAATGGTTGGAAGACAATGGCAACTTGAAAAGTCTGGGAACTACGGGCATTAACGTTCCATTCCCGGGTGCCCGGGGAATCAAATTTGTCCTGTCCGGAAATGATAAAGAGCGTTCAGCCAGAGAAATGATTAAGAGTTTCAATCTGAAACCGGAAAATGTTCTCTTTTCGGGGAATGAGCTGTTTGATGGCGGTAACGATAATATGATCAGGAATATAGATGAAGTTCAATTGCTTTCAGTTGGTGACAGAGAGGATTCCGGGCCATGTGTCATCAATGGACGAATTAAATCGAAGCATTCGGAAATCGTTGGAGTCGAGGCGAACTCGATGTGGATGAATTATGTTATAAAACATCTTGAATCCGGTGAAAAGTGGCAGGACATTCTGATTTCGCTGAAGGATGTACAACTATGATTCGATCTCTCAGGAGTCCTTCCACTTACTTAAAACCTGTTGATACAGAAATCATTTTCTTTGATAAGGGTGGTACTCTCAGCAAGCCTGTGATTAAAGATGTAGAACTTGGTACACCATATTTTAAAAAAATTATGGATATTATAGGTGCAGAAGGTAACCCCGATACATTTGGAGCTGAAATTTCCCGAAGGGACAAAGACTATAAAAAATGGGCACTGGATTCCTGGATTGAGTTGTCAGAAGAAGATCGTTGTACAAAACATCTTTTTCCTGAATACCCGAGAGAGCTTGTCATAGAAAATGCCGAAGAGTTGACTTTGCTTTTCTCTCATTCAAAAGGGATCAGGGCACTTCGATCAGAGGCCTTACCGGTTATTAAAGAGCTATATAAAAGAAAGTATCGAATTGGAATTATCAGTAATACTGTCAGTCGGGTACTCGTGCCCGGGGAATTGGAAGAAGCCGGTATCTCCCCTTTTGTGGAAAATGTTGTAATGTCTTCCATTCTCGGTATCAGGAAACCGGATCCCCTGATATTCAAGGAAGCTGCTGAAATTGCGGGTGTATTACCAGAGAAATGTGTCTATATAGGTGACCAGCCGAATCGCGATGTCGAGGGTCCCAGAAGATCCGGCTTTGGAATGAATGTTATTCTGAAGACGAGTAATTACCCTGAAAATACTTCGATGCCTGAAATCCAGAAACCGGATATCATCATTGATAACCTGATGGAGTTACTGGAACTCTTTCCCCCAAAGGCCTCCTAAAGAATGTCAATTTTTAAATCCGGAAGTATTCGCGGCCGTTGGGATATTGATTGGAACACTGAAACTGTATACAGAATCGGTTATCACCTTGCAGATATGTTCGGTTGGAGTCGGGTCGTTATCGGTCAGGACGGCCGTAACTCATCCGAAACTATCTCATCCTATCTTCATAAGGGATTAATGCACGCAGGATGCGACGTTACCAGCATCGGGATGATAGATACTCCTGCTGTAACGTATGCGAATATCAAGTACAAGTTCGACGGCAGTATTATGATTACCGCATCCCACAATCCGGTTGAATACAACGGTCTGAAAATAAGCGGGGAAAATGCCCTGGTTATATCAAGAAAGAACGGCCTTGCCGAATTGGAAGAAAAAGTTCAGGAACCGGTAGTTGATGTCAAAACAGGTGCTCAAATTTTCAAGAAGGACATTCAGGATGAATATCTTGAATTCCTGGCTGGTTACCGGGAAGGGATCGGTGAGCTGAAATATGTCGTTGACTGCTCCAGCGGTATGGCGGCGGTGTTGATTCATCGTATTCTTGAAGGTTTACCAGGTTCATATATGGTGATAAACGATGTGGTTGACGGCAATTTCCCGGCTCATGGACCGGACCCCACAAATGTAGAGAACCTGACTCAATTAAAGGATGCGGTTGCCAATTCCGGTGCCGATCTGGGTGTTTGCTTTGACGGTGATGGAGACCGGGCAATTTTCATTGATGAAAAGGGAAGGTGGATTTCACCGGATTTAATCCTGGGCGTATTATCCCTCTACTACTTTAAGTATTTCACTGAAAAGGCAGGTAATCGTAAGGCGGTTCTCTACGATGCCAGATGCTCGAATTCAGTCAAGGACTATATTGAAACCCTTGGGGGCAGAGCGCATATCTGCTCAACAGGACATACGGCAATGCAGGTAGGGATTCCCGAAGAAAATGCAATTATTGGAGGGGAATTACCGGGTCATTATTACTACGCGGACTATTTCAATCTGGATAACGGGTGGATACCGTTTCTTCAGGTTCTGGCTGTCCTCAGCAGGGACTCAAGAAAGCTTTCCGAGATAATCGATGAAATCAATTCTTACTATTTTTCCGGAGAATTAAACTTCAAGGTACCCGATGGAGATACTGTTATTGAGCAATTCAGGATGAAGTATTCTTCCGGAACCCAGACTTTTCTTGATGGAATTCGTGTAGACTACAAGGATTGGTGGTTTCTTCTCAGGATGGCGAATACGGAACCGGTTCTTCGCCTTGTTGTAGAAGGGCGGAGTCGAGACATTCTCGATGAGAAGATACATGAGATTAAAGAGCTCATATTCACTCTGGGTGGTTCAGACCTATAAGCATATAATTCGTCTCACTGAATTGTTCAAAGGATAATGGTTAAACCATCAAACCCGACTTCAATTCCTGATTCTACAAGGTTCTGCACGAGGGTATCATGGGTGTTATTGCTATGGCCGATGTGACTGATTATCATCCTCCCCGGATTGACTTCCTTCTGTAATGCCCTGACTCTTTTAAGGTCCATATGCCCCGGGTTGTCTGAACTTAAGAACGTGCAGTCCGTGATTAACAGATCAAGATTGGATTCCCGCATTATTTCCAGTGTCCGATCCGGGATATCCGATCCGGCATCCAGTAAATAGGAGATAGTGATACCGTTCACTGTCTCGATGAGGTAGCCAAAGCACTCATCGGTAGATTGTTTCATCCTGAGATGATTTGTTTCCAAAGGTGTAATCGTCAGAGTCCCGATTGAGAAGCGTTTGTATGACTGAATCATCTCACAATCGACGTTCTCGAATGGAACTGGGCTACCGTAATGGTCGAGCTTACTGAATCTCATCTGTAAATGACGATAAGTCGATTCTGACATGTAAGCATTAATCTGATTCAATTCCTGAAAGCCCTTTTGCTTCCTTCTCTGAAAGAGGTAGCGGGCTCCTGCGATGTGGTCGTCATGCCGGTGTGTGAACAATACATTTTGGATACAGGTTTCATCAATATCATAATTCCTGAGTTGTGTCATAATCTGGGGGGGCATGTCGAACAGGATCAGCTCCGATTCATTATCGATCAGCATGGAGCTGTTTTGTCTGATATTTTTCCCGCCAATATCCCTGGAATATGTGCAAGTTGGGCAGCGGCATCCGAAAGCCGGAATGCATTCATCGGCACCGGTGCCCAGCAATACGATTTTCAAATCAGAGACACACCTTTAATAGAATTGACCTTATTGCATTCACATCAGGATCTTCCGTTTCGATCGTACCGAGGAGGTGGCTGGTGGAATTCAATTTGGTCTCTTTTAATTCTCTCCGGGCATCTTGACTCATTCGGTCGTACATGAAGTGTACCTTATTCGTCAGGACCAACTCACTTTTATTCGATTCTTCCCAGTTTGTGAGAATATTTGTTTCGAAATAGGACAGTGAGTCGGAATCGGTGAGTATGTCCGTCAATCTATCAAGGTCAATTGAGAATTCTACTCCGGAGGCATTCAGTATCGTATCACCGTGGTTTTTAACACCGCCTATTTCATGGCGAAGTATGAGATATTGGAGGTCGTTAATAAAGCCCTCATGGAAATAAAACCCGTCATTGTTCACGGATTCAGCAAGTTGCTTTGCCATCAATGCTGAATTCTTGACATGCAGCATCTTATACATCCTGTAAGCTTCAGGATCGTGCCTGGCTTTCTGTTCACCAGCAATCATTGTTTCCGGGTAGGATCGGTCTGAATCATGCATGTGGCCGGCACATCTGAGTAGTTCCAAAGGATAACCGGAGTAACCTTGCTGCTTGCCTCTACGAACAGCCGTTGATGCTGCTATTTCAGAATGGATATGATCGACGGTTCCGCTTGTCGGGTTTAATAATCGGCTGTTTAAATATTCCTCAGTCATGAATTGACTCCGATGCCTGTGTATCATCTCCCTGAAGGATTCCGGATGAAATCCTTCAGATATGATTTCGGGGATCGGTTCAGATATGTGTTTCTCATATTTATCGGAAAGAAAGTCATAGATGATATCCGACAAATGAAATGTGCTTCCCTGCAGCTGGTTCAGAATTTTGTCCATCAATCTGCCTTAATATAATTGTAGTGTAAAATATATTACATTAAACATACACATGAAACAATAGTTTCAACACTTGATAATGGAAATGGCACCAACAAATCCGCTGCTTCCAGGTTTTGGTTGGAGGTATGTTTTTATTTACATGATAGTTAGATGAGTATAGTATTGTCGGCCAAGGAAATAGTCAGATTATGAGTGATCGAACGTCCGGTAAATTCAAAACCCGTATAAACAGCCTGATTCCCGATTTTCTGGGAGGATTTACCGGAGCCGTGGCCGTTCTTCCCCAAACCATCGGTTTAAGTGTTCTATTATTTACTTCCTTTGGTATGGATGCTTCAGTCGGTGCTATGGCAGGTCTTCTCGGAGCTGTAATTCTGCTCCTTTCATCTGGTATCGCCGGGGCTACAATCGGTATGATCAGTGCCCCTAACGGCCCTGTAACCATTCTGCTTACCGGCCTGGTTGTTAAACTGATGCCCGACTACTCCTCGGGTGAAATAATGATAATTATCGGTGCGGTTCTCCTCTTTACAGGTGTTTTAGAAATACTTTTCGGGCTTTTAAAAGGAGGAGATCTGATTAAGCTGATTCCCTACCCGGTAGTTGCAAGCATGATTACCGCTATCGGCATACTGATGTTAAAATCCCAGATTAAACAGATTGCCCCGACAGTTTCTTTTGATGATTGGACTACTTTTATTCCTGTAGCAGTTGCCGCATTAACTATTGGTGTAATCTTTCTTTCTCAAAAGCTATTTCCAAAACTTCCTTCAATTATTATGGGTTTATTATCAGGGGTTATTGTTTATCTGTTATTTACTCTTTTTGTTTCAAATCCCAACCCGGACTGGGTAATCGGCAGACTTCCTTCTCTGGATTTTGGACAGATCCTTCACAGGTTTGATGGTGTCCATCTTGCATCTCTTCCCTGGGAATTGATATTAACATCAGCTCTTGCACTGACGGTTCTGGTTATGATTGATTGCCTGCTGACGGCCCTGGTTGC
>Ga0164318_10003944_pt1 | contig 14141 bp, 9 predicted proteins | sample GuaBasSedimGuay9_FD_113734 | JGI IMG/M metagenome (GOLD analysis project Ga0164318, IMG submission 113734) | Subseafloor sediment microbial communities from Guaymas Basin, Gulf of California, Mexico - Guay9, Core 4571-4, 0-3 cm | ecosystem: Environmental > Aquatic > Marine > Hydrothermal vents >...
AAGGTCAACTTCGACTAAAAAATTCCTCCCTAGCTATATTTTGCTTGAGGTAGATTTGAGTAAAATGACTCAAGAGCTGGTGGTTTCTATCCCCGGAGTGACTAATTTTGTCGGAAGTGGCGGTAAGCCACGTCCCTTGAAATTGGAAGAAGTGGAAAGAATTGCTGGCCAAATTGATAAAAGTCGTACAGAAGAGGTTACGGAAGTTCCTTTTCAGGCAGGTGATCCGGTCAAAGTTAATGATGGACCATTTGCTGACTTCTCCGGTACGGTTAGTGAGGTCAATATGGAGCGACGTAAGGTAAAAGTAATGGTTTCGATTTTTGGTCGTCCTACTCCGGTAGAATTGGACTTCCTTCAGGTTGAATATATGAAACAGAAAAGTTAGGAGAGTTTTTAAAAGTGGCAAAAAAAGTTGCGGGATATATCAAACTTCAAATACCGGCCGGAAAGGCTAATCCGGCACCTCCAGTAGGTCCGGCATTAGGACAACGCGGTGTAAATATTATGGAGTTTTGCAAAGCTTTTAATGCAAGTACTCAATCGGGTAATGGCATTTTAACGCCAGTTATTATTACAGTATATTCTGATAAATCGTTTAGCTATATTACAAAAACCCCACCGGCTTCAACTCTTTTGAGGATAGCGGCAAAAATTAAAAAAGGTTCTGGCGTGCCAAACAAAGATAAGGTTGGTTTGGTGACTAAATCTCAGGTTAAAGAAATAGCTGAAAAGAAAATGGAAGATTTAAATGCGGCTGATATTGATGCTGCTATGTTGATTATAGAAGGTACTGCACGTTCGATGGGTATTGAAGTGCGGTAGTAATTTTTAAACTTTATTCGTTTGTACCTGCCTTTTAAAGGACAGGGAGAGTAGGATTGATGAAACATTCGAAAAATTATAAAAGTTATCGTGAAAAGGTAGATTCTTTCAAGCGGTATTCACTTACTGAAGCAATTCAAGCCTTGAAAGAAAATCATTTTGTGAAATTTGACGAATCTGTCGAAGTCGCTGTTCGTCTTGGAGTTAATCCAAAACATGCTGACCAGATGGTGCGTGGTACCGTTTCGCTTCCAAGTGGAACTGGTAAAAGCGTAAAAGTTGCTTGTTTTGCATCAGGCGAAAAAGCAGAAGAAGCAAAGGCGGCCGGTGCTGATTTTGTTGGTGCTGAGGATTTGGCTGAAAAAGTAAAAGGTGGCTGGACTGAATTTGACGTTGCTGTTGCAACTCCTGATATGATGCGAGTTTTGGGTCCGTTGGGTAAAATACTTGGTCCACGTGGTTTAATGCCTAATCCGAAAACCGGTACGGTTACAATGGATGTCACTCGGGCTATTAATGAAGTCAAGGGTGGTAGAATTGAATTCAGGGTGGATAAACAAGCTAATGTTGCTGCTGCAGTTGGAAAAATCTCTTTTGATTTGGATAAAATAGAAGCTAATGTACTTGCTTTTATTGATGCTTTAATTAAGGCTAAGCCGCAAACTACTAAAGGTGCTTATGTTCTGGGAGCTTCAATTTGTACTTCAATGAGTCCCGGCTTTAAATTAGATCACTCAGAAATTCTGGCAACCCTGAAGAAATAATGGAGAAGGAGTCTGAAATATGCCAAAACCTGAAAAAATAAATGCTGTGGCTGACATTAAAAAGTTGTTTGATGAATCAAGCTCTTTTTTCATAACTGATTATCAAGGTTTAAATGTAGCCGATATGACAGATCTCAGAAAAAATCTGAGAAGTAATAATGTTAAGTATCTGATAGCTAAAAACACACTCTTTAAAATTGCCGCTGACCAAGCTGGTGTAGCTGGTGTTAGTGAACATTTTATCGGTCCGACAGCGCTTGCGTTTACATCTGATGAACCGGCAGTAGCCGCTAAAATTCTTAATGATTCTTTCAAAGATAAAGATTTACCTGTAATGAAGGCTTTTTATCTTGAACAGATTCTCTATCCTGGGGCAGATATTAAAAAGCTGGCTGATTTGCCATCGAGAGAAATGCTTTTGTCTCAATTGGTTGCGTCTGTTGAGGCACCGTTCTCAGAATTGGTCGGTAGCTTGGATGGATTCTTCAGAGAATTGGTTGGGTCTATTGATGCTTTACGAGAGAAGAGGGAAACCGAAGGATAATTTGGAACTTTATAATAGGATGATTTTTGTCAATGCTTCTCTCCGATTTGGTTCCATCGGGGTGACAATAATTGTCTATTAGAATAGAAAATATAATTTTGAACCAATAATATGTGAGGATTTGAAAGTGGCCAACGAAGTTATTGAAGAAATCGTTGAGAAGATTTCTGCTCTAAGTGCTATGGATCTTGCTGATTTATCTAAAGAAATTCAGGATAAATTTGGCGTTACAGCTGCTGCTCCAGTAGCTGTTGCCGCAGCAGCTACCGGTGATGCCGGTGCTGTTGAAGAACAAACAGAATTTAATGTTGTTTTGAATGCTGTCGGTGATAAGAAGATTCAGGTTATTAAAGTTGTTCGTGAGTTGACTTCACTCGGTCTTAAAGAAGCTAAAGCACTGGTTGACGGTGCTCCAGGTGCCATTTTAGAAGGTGTTTCTAAAGATGATGCTGAAAAAGCAAAAGAAAAGATCGAAGAAGTTGGCGGAATCGTGGAAGTCAAATAACCGTATTTCTCAAATTTGGTCGGGAACTTTTTAGTTCCCGACTCGTTTATTTTGTTGTAAATTATTTTATCCCCTGTTTTTTATTAGATTGGGGTGATTGACTGCTTAAAGAAGCTCCCTTGAGTTGGGAGATAGATAAATGACAGAATCGCCTGAGTTAAAAATAACCAACTCTGAAACATGGGCTGTAATTAAGTGGCTTGTGGTTTTTATTAATTGTGGAGGGTGTTGGCTTGTCCCAGACTGAATTTGTTGAACGAAACATTTATGGGTCGATTGATGATATTGAGAAAATGCCTAATTTTCTTGATGTTCAGGTTCATTCCCATGACGAATTTTTACAAACGGACATTCTCCCTGGTAAAAGGGAGTTAAAAGGACTTCACCGGATATTTTCTGAAATATTTCCGGTATCCGATGTTCATGAAAAATATACTCTTGAATATATTGGGTATCATCTCGATCCAAGAAGGTATAACCTTCAGGAATGTCGAGAACGCAATATGTCTTATGCCGCTCCCCTGAGGGTAACGTTACGCTTGATTGCCAGAGAGGGAGATGGTGACGAAAAAGAAGTCAAGGATATTATCGAACAGGATGTATATCTTGGCGAATTGCCCATTATTACCCAATGGGGCACATTTATAATAAATGGAGCCGAGAGAGTTATTGTTAGTCAGTTGCATCGGAGTCCCGGTGTGTTTTTCAGTTCAGACCAGCATCCTAACGGAAAGACTCTATATACGGCACGTATTATTCCTTATCGCGGTAGCTGGATTGAATTTAATACTGATATTAATGATATAATGTATATCTATATTGATACAAAAAGAAAAATTCCCATTACAACTTTATTGCGTGCTTTTGGATTTTCTACTGATGAAGATTTGGTGAAAACTTTTTACGATGTGGAAAAATTAAATTTAAAAAGTAAAAAAGTAAAAGATTTAAAGGATTGTTATCTAGGGCAGAGTATTATCGATAATGAAACCGGTGAAGTTGTTTTTTCTACCGGCGAATTATTGACCGAAGAAATCATTGAGAAAATTATTACTGCTGGGCACAAGTCGGTTAATGTAGTTAGGAAAAAAGAAAAAAAAGAAGTTCTGGTTATTCTCAATTCAATCAAAAAAGATCCTACTAAATCTCGCGAGGAAGCTCTTCTCAAAATTTATTCTCTTCTGCGACCGGGAGAGCCGCCAACAATGGAAATGGCCGAAACTCTTTTAGATAGATATTTCTTTAATACCAAACGGTATGACCTTGGCCAAGTTGGTCGCCATATGATTAATCAGCGTCTTGAGATGGAAGAACCGCTTGATAAATCTGTTCTTGATAAAGACGACTTTTTGGCTATTATCAATTATTTATTGGCTCTTTGTAATGAGAAAGGGTCCACTGATGATATTGATCATCTGGGTAATCGTAGAGTGCGTACAGTTGGTGAACTTCTTGTCAATTTGTTCTCGGTTGCTCTTACCCGTGTGGCTCGTACTATAAGAGAGAGATTATCACTTAAGGATCAGGAAAATGTAACTCCGCAACTTCTTGTTAATGCTCGTACTGTTTCATCGGTTGTCGATACTTTCTTTGGGTCATCACAACTCTCTCAATTTATGGATCAGACTAATCCGTTGTCGGAATTAACCCATAAGCGTCGCTTGTCTGCACTTGGTCCCGGAGGTTTGACTCGTGAAAGAGCAGGCTTTGAAGTTCGAGATGTTCATCATACTCATTATGGTAGAATGTGCCCAATTGAAACTCCCGAGGGTCCGAATATTGGTTTGATAACATCGTTGGCTACTTTTGCCAGAGTAAATAAATTTGGATTTATCGAAACTCCTTATTGTAAAGTGACTAAAGGTAAATTAACGGGTGAAATAATGTATCTTTCGGCGGATGAGGAAGAAAGATATTATATTGCACCTTGTAGTGAACCGATTGATGAAAATGGTAAATTTATTAATGAAAAGGTGATGGTTCGTCGCCGTTCTGATTATCCGATTGTTACTCCTGATGAAGTTCAATTTAGAGATGTTTCTCCAAGGCAGATTATTTCAGTAGCGGCTTCGTTGATTCCATTCCTTGAACATGATGATGCCAACCGTGCTTTGATGGGTTCAAATATGCAACGTCAAGCATTGCCTCTTCTTAAAACTCAGGCTCCTCTTGTTGGGACGGGTATTGAAAGGAAGGCCGCTGTCGATTCCGGAGCTGTTGTAGTTTCGGATATTTCAGGAACAGCAGTTTATATTGATAGTAAAAGAATTGTAATTAGACCAGACCAAAAAGTAAAAATTGGTCAATTGGGTTATATTGAAGACAAAGAATTCAAGTTAATTAAATATTCACGTTCAAATCAGGATACTTGTGTTAATTTCCACCCAGTTGTTAAAATTGGGGACGAAATTTCAAAAGGAGATATTATAGCTGATGGTCCTGCTGTTGAAAATGGCGAATTGGCTTTGGGTTATAATGTCCTTGTGGCTTTTATGCCGTGGCGTGGTTACAACTTTGAAGACGCAATAATATTATCGGAACGACTTGTACGCGAAGATATTTATACAAGCATACATATTGAAGAATATGAGTTACAAGTCAGAGATACAAAACGTGGTTCTGAAGAAATAACCCGTGAAATCCCAAATGTTTCAGAAGAAGCTCTCCTTAACCTTGATGAGAATGGTATTATCAGAGAAGGTGCCGAAGTTGAAGCTGGTGATATTCTTGTTGGTAAAGTTACTCCTAAAGGAGAGACTGAACTTTCTCCGGAAGAACGTTTATTAAGAGCAATCTTTGGTGAAAAAGCAGGCGATGTTAGAGATGCCAGTTTAAAAGCTCCCCCGGGAATGAAGGGCGTGGTCATCAATACTTGTGTTTTTACCAGAAAAGAACGCACCGAAGAAGCTAAGAGGCATGAAAAGCAGTACTCATCGGAAATCAGAAGGGTATTCAACAAGAAGATTAACGATATTAAAAGTTTGAGAAGCCAGAAGATTGGCGAGTTGCTCAACGGGAAGTCATCAAATACAATTCGTTCAATTGTTGATAATTCTGTTTTAGTTCGTGCCGGGCATAAATTCAAAGCTGAGGATTTTGAGGATTTTGATTTTGATAATTCTGTTGCCCCTGACGGTTATTGTGATGTTGAGATTACTAATAAGCATGTGAATAATATTATTGAAGAGGCTAATGAATTTATCTCCGCTAAGAAACAGGAAATGGATATTGAAATTGACAAGGTTGTTCGCGGTGCTGAATTGAATCCCGGTGTTAAGCAGTTGGTGAAAGTCACTGTCGCTATTCGACGTAAAATTCAAGTTGGCGATAAAATGGCTGGTCGTCATGGTAACAAAGGTGTTGTCTCGAAGATTGTACCTTTGGAAGATATGCCTTATATGGAAGATGGTGTTCCTGTTGATATAATTTTAAATCCGCTTGGTGTTCCTTCACGTATGAATGTTGGTCAGATTCTTGAAACCCATCTTGGCTGGGCAATGAATAAACTTGGTCAAAGAACAGCAACTCCGGTTTTCGAGGGTGCTACTATTGATGAAATTAAAGATAAGCTCAAAGAAGCAGGATTGCCGGAAGATGGCAAGCTCGAACTTTATGACGGGTTTACAGGTAAGCGATTTGATAATAGAATAACTACCGGATATATCTATGTGCTTAAATTATCACATTTGGTTGATAATAAGATTCATGCTCGTTCAATTGGACCATATTCGCTGGTTACTCAACAACCTCTGGGCGGAAAAGCTCAGTTTGGTGGTCAGAGATTTGGTGAGATGGAAGTATGGGCTTTGGAATCATATGGAGCAGCATATACTTTGCAAGAAATGTTAACAGTCAAATCAGATGATGTGACTGGACGTAGCCGGGTATATGAAGCGATTGTGAAAGGTGAAAATCCTCCGGAACCTGGTTATCCGGAAGCGTTTAATGTTCTTATTAAAGAATTACAGGCTTTAGGCCTTGATGTCAGACTGCTTGAAAAGTAGTAATTGGTTGGATTATCAACGATTCGTTATTAGCGAACGATTGAAATAAAGGAGAGACGATGGTCGACATGTTTGGAAATCAGGGGATGCAAAAGAAAGTTGAATTTGGTGCTATTCAAATTCAGATAGCTTCTCCGGAAACCATTCTATCTTGGTCTTATGGGGAAGTAACCAAACCGGAGACGATCAATTACCGTTCTTTTAAACCGGAGCGGGATGGTTTGTTCTGTGAAAGAATTTTCGGACCAGTCAAGGATTGGGAGTGTAACTGTGGAAAATATAAAAGAATCCGTTTCCGCGGTATTGTTTGTGATCGCTGTGGTGTAGAAGTAACCCAATCAAAAGTGCGTCGCGAACGAATGGGACACATTGAACTTGCCGTACCTGTTACGCATATTTGGTATTTCAAGTCATTACCTTCGAGAATAGGACACCTTTTAGCTCTGTCTATAAGAGCCTTGGAAAGAATTCTTTACTATGAGAATTATCTGGTGATTGATCCCGGTAATACTTCTTATGAAGAAGGGGATGTTCTGACAGAAGAAGAATTTATTGACTTGGAAGATGCTGGGAAAACTTTTGATGCCCAAATGGGCGCAAAAGCAGTTATGGAGCTTCTTAAGAAGATGGACATTGATGAAATGGCTGTTAATTTGAGAGCTCAGGCAAAAGTTGAAACCTCTGTTCAGCGTAAAAAAGATACTCTAAAGCGTTTGAAAATTGTTGAGTCATTTCGTCAATCAAATAACCGTCCGGAATGGATGGTCTTAAATGTTGTCCCAATAATCCCCCCTGATCTTCGTCCGTTGGTACCTCTGGATGGTGGACGGTTTGCAACATCTGACTTGAACGATCTCTATCGTCGTGTTATCAATCGTAATAATCGCTTAAAAAAACTAATTGATATACAGGCTCCGGAAGTCATTCTCAGGAATGAAAAAAGAATGCTTCAGGAAGCTGTCGATGCTCTAATGGATAATGGTCGTCGTACTCATTCTGTTAGGGGTGATTCAAAACGTCCTCTACGTTCATTATCTGATCTCTTAAAAGGTAAACAGGGACGTTTCCGTCAGAACCTTTTGGGTAAGCGTGTTGATTATTCCGGACGTTCTGTTATTGTTGTTGGTCCGGAATTAAAACTACACCAGTGTGGGCTACCGAAAAATATGGCGTTGGAATTGTTCAAGCCGTTTATCATTATGAAATTGGAAGAGAAAGGGTATGTTCAAACTGTAAAATCAGCTAAAAAATTGGTTGAGAAAGAACGCCCTGAAGTTTGGGACATTCTCGAAGAGATTATCGAAGATCATCCAATAATGCTAAACCGTGCTCCTACTTTGCATCGGCTTGGTATCCAAGCCTTTTTCCCTGTTTTGGTTGAAGGTAAAGCTATAAGATTGCATCCGTTGGTTTGTGCTGCTTTTAATGCTGATTTTGATGGTGACCAGATGGCAGTTCATGTGCCACTATCATTTGAAGCTCAGTTAGAAGCCAGAGTCTTAATGTTGGCACCAAATAATATCTTGTTGCCATCATCTGGAAGACCAATTGCAATTCCATCGCAGGACATTGTCTTAGGTTGTTATTATTTGACTAAGGTTAAAAAAACTAATATGACCGGTAAGCGCAGTTTTAGCTCGGTTGATGAAGTTCTCTGTGCTTATGATAATGATCTGATAGATTTGCATGTTATGGTTAATGTCCGTATGGGCAATCAGATGTTAAAAACTACTCCTGGACGATTAATCTTTAATGATATTATTCCTGATGGCTTAGGTTTTTTTAATGATGTTGCCAACAAGAGTAAAATTGAAGGTTTGGTAACATCGTCTTATTTAAATTTGGACCAGAATACAACTGTTGATTTTTTAGATAGGCTAAAAAACCTTGGTTTTAAGTATGCAACTTTATCTGGTACTACGGTGTCTATTGATGATTTAGTGGTACCTAAAGAAAAAGAAAATATTATTAATGCAACTCATGAAGACATAAAAAAGATTCAAAAACTTTATGAACGTGGTGTAATTACGAACTCGGAAAGATACAATAAAGTAATTGATACCTGGACTCATGTTACAAGTCAGGTTTCCGATGTAATGTTTGATAACTTATCGTCGCAGGACCAAGGATTTAATCCGGTCTTTATGATGGCTGATTCCGGTGCTCGTGGTTCTAAAGAACAGATTCGCCAGTTAGCTGGTATGCGTGGTCTTATGGCTAAACCTCAGAAAAAAATTACTGGTGGCGTAGGTGAAATTATTGAAAACCCGATTACTTCAAATTTCCGTGAAGGTTTAACGGTACAAGAATATTTTATTTCCACGCATGGTGCTCGTAAAGGTTTGGCTGATACAGCTTTAAAAACTGCAGACGCAGGCTATTTGACCCGTCGTTTGGTTGATGTTGCTCAGGATGTCATTGTTCGTGAAGATGATTGCGGAACTATTCTTGGTATTGAAGTGACGGCTATTAAAGAGGGTGAAGAGGTCATTGAATCTTTAGGTGATCGTATTTTGGGGCGTGTTTCTCTTGATGACATTTATGACCCAATTACCGATGATTTAATTGTCGAATTTGGACAAGAAATTAAAGAAAAAGAAGTCGATAAAATAGAGGAAGCCGGTATTGAAAGTATTCGAATCCGTTCAGTATTAACCTGTGAGTCACGTTTTGGAATCTGTGCTAAATGTTATGGACGTAATCTGGCAAATATGAAGATGGTTCATATTGGTGAGGCGGTCGGTGTTATTGCGGCTCAATCAATCGGTGAGCCGGGAACTCAGCTTACTTTGCGTACTTTCCATATTGGTGGTACATCTGCTCGCATTGCAGAAGAATCACAATTTAAATCCAGGCAGGCAGGCACAATTAAACTAATTGATGTTAGATTGGTGAAAAAATCGGATGGTACATCAATGGTTGTCAGCCGTGAAGGTATCGGTAATGCTAACATTATTGATGACAAGGATAGGGTTCGATCTCGTTTGGAGCTTCCATATGGTGCTCACTTGCTTGTCGAAGATGGTCAAAAAATTGAAAAAGGCGATACTATTTATGAATGGGACCCTTATACCAGAACGATTTTAAGTGAGAAAAAAGGTAAAATTAAATTTAGAGATATCATTAAAGATATCTCTGTAAGAGAAGCAATTGATGAACAAACTGGTCTGATGCAGACCATCGTTATTGAATCTAAGGATAAGTCGTTGTTCCCGACTGTCTTAGTGGAGCGTGACGGTAAAACAGTTGCCAGTTATAGGGTTCCTACCGACGCTCAAATTCAGATTGAAGACGGAGCGGATGTAGGAGTTGGCGATGTATTGGTGAAAATGCCACGGGTTATCTCAAAATCAAGAGATATTACCGGTGGTTTGCCTCGTGTGGCTGAATTATTTGAAGGTCGTCGCCCTCATGATCCAGCTGAAATCGCCAAAGTTGATGGTATTGTTGAGTTTGGTAAGATTGTTAGGTCTCAGCAACAGGTTATTGTTATGGGTGACCAGGAAGAAGTTCACGAATGCTTAATCCCACATGGTAAGCATATGATGGTTCATGATGGTGATAGGGTTAAAGCCGGTGACAGACTTTGTGAAGGGGCGATTGATCCGCAGGATATTCTGCTTGTAAAAGGTGACCATGCTGTTCAACAGTATCTAGTAAATGAAATCCAGGAAGTCTATAGGCTTCAGGGTGTTAAGATAAATGATAAGCATATTGAGACTATTGTAAGGCAGATGATGCAGAAAGTTCAGGCAAAAACTGTCGGTGATACTAATTTCCTTGAAGGTGAAAGAATCGATAAAATTAGATTTTCCGATGAAAATTCCCGAATTATTGCTGAGGGTGGAGAACCGGCTACTGCTGAATCTCTCCTTTTAGGGATTACCAAAGCTTCATTGTCAACGGATAGCTTTATATCGGCGGCTTCGTTCCAGGAAACTACAAAAGTCCTGACTGAAGCGGCAATATCCGGTAAAGTTGATTATCTGCTTGGTCTTAAAGAAAATGTAATTATTGGGCATTTAATTCCGGCTGGTACAGGAATTGATAAATATAAGGATATTCAGGTTATTGAGCCGGAACCGAGTCCTGAAGATGAAGAAACCGAGGATATTACAGATTCTGACGAATCGTCTATAGTGAATATTTTTGATAATAAGTCTTGACATAGATCAGGATTGTTTGTAAAATACGAATCTGTATTTGATATTTTTATAAGTTTTTTTGATATAATAGGAGTAGATTTGCCAACAATTAATCAATTGATTAGAAAAGGCCGGACGCGGATATTTGAGAAAACCAAAACTCCGGCTATGGGCGCTTGCCCACAAAAGCGTGGAGTCTGTACTCGTGTGTATACCTCTACTCCCAAAAAGCCGAATTCTGCTTTACGAAAAGTTGCAAGAGTTCGATTAACAAATAAAATGGAAGTGACTGCTTATATTCCAGGTGAAGGACATAATTTACAGGAACACTCAATCGTTTTGATTAGAGGCGGACGTATTAAAGACCTTCCCGGTGTACGCTATCATGTGATTCGCGGAACGATGGATACTGCGGGAGTTGCTGATAGAAAATGTAGTCGTTCCAAGTATGGAACTAAAAAACCTAAATAGTATTGTGTGATATTATATGTCAAGACGTACCAAAGCGCCCAAAAGAGAAGTTGTAATTGACCCTAAATATGGTGATGTTCTTATTTCTCAATTTGTATCATGTATGATGAAAAGTGGAAAACGTTCAACTGCTGAAAAAATTCTGTATGATGCTATTGATGGTATCGCTGGAAAATCACCAGATGAGAACGGTTTGGAAATGTTTCACAAGGCAGTTAATAATGTTAAGCCTGTGTTGGAAGTGAAGTCACGCCGTGTCGGTGGTGCTACTTATCAGGTGCCGGTTGAAGTTAGGGCTGGCCGTCGTACTGCGTTAGCTATTAGATGGTTGATCTCTTATGCCACTGCTCGTAATGGAAAGACAATGGCTGATAAGCTGTCGAGCGAATTTCTGTCTGCCGTGAATAATGAAGGTGGTGCTATTAAAAAACGTGAAGATACCCATAAGATGGCTGAAGCCAATAAAGCTTTTGCTCATTTTAAATGGTAATTGAATATAAATTTTGGAAGTAAACTATAATGAAAGTTAGAAGGACACTGATTAAATGATCTGAACTGATTGTTGATGAGTTAACGGCCCAGTTAATATAACCCTGCTGCAAATCTTAACCGGGTATTCCTCTTATCAATCAAGTGGTAATGAATATTTTACGATAAGTCTTAGGACAGTCAGGGTCTTTTTGTGCTCTTTTTTTTGTATGTTAGATAAAATTAGAAATATTGGAATAATGGCTCATATCGATGCCGGTAAAACAACTACTACCGAGCGGATTCTCTTCTATACTGGGAAAACGCATAGGATAGGTGAAGTGCATGATGGTGCGGCAACGATGGATTGGATGGAGCAGGAAAAAGAACGCGGAATTACAATAACTTCGGCGGCTACTACTTGTTTTTGGCGTGATCATGATATTAATATTATTGATACTCCAGGGCATGTTGATTTTACGGTCGAGGTTGAGCGTTCTCTCAGAGTTCTGGATGGAGCAGTAGCTCTTTTCTGCGCTGTTGGCGGGGTGGAGCCACAATCTGAAACTGTTTGGAGGCAGGCTGATAAATATCAGGTTCCAAGAATTGCCTACATAAATAAGATGGATAGAACCGGAGCTGATTTTGAATTTACTATTAATTCAATGAATGAACGATTTGGTTCTAATTGTGTGGCTATTCAAATTCCTGTTGGTGAAGGTGAAATGTTCAGAGGGATTATTGACCTTCTTACTATGAGTTTTCGTGTTTTTCATGAAGATTCTAATGGAACAACATTTGATGATTTTCCTGTTCCTGATGATATGGTAGAACAGGCTAATGAATATAGGGAAAAATTGTTAGAATCTGTTGCTGAGTATGATGATCATTTGTTAGAACAATTTCTAAAAGAAGAAGAGTTGGACCCTGTCAAAGTTATGGCGGCTGTAAGAAAGGCTACAATAAATCTGGATATGGTTCCTGTCCTTTGTGGTTCATCTTTCAAAAATAAAGGTATCCAAAAATTACTTGATTCAATTATTGATTTTCTACCTTCCCCGTTGGATATGCCTCCTATTGAAGGATTTGATATTGAAAAACCTGACAAGAAAATAGTGCGAAAACCTGACATTAAAGAGCCTGTATCTGCTTTAGCATTTAAAATTGCAACTGACCCTTATGTTGGTAAATTATCATACATCAGAGTTTATTCAGGAACTATTAAGGCTGGTTCATATCTTTATAATTCTAATTCTGGCATCAAAGAGAGAATTGCTCGTATTCTGAAAATGCATTCTAATAAACGGGAAGATATTAAAGAAGCTGTCGCCGGAGATATTGTTGCAATAATTGGTATGCGTAAAACAACTACTGGTGATACCCTTTGTGATCCTAAGCATCCTATTAAATTGGAAAGTATGACCTTCCCTGAGCCGGTTGTTTCTGTGTCTATAGAACCAAAAACAAAAGCTGACCAAGATAAATTAACTGACGGGATGATTAAATTGGCTGAAGAAGACCCTACTTTTATTGTTAATAACAATGAAGATACTGGGCAAACTATTATCAGCGGTATGGGTGAGCTTCATTTGGAAATTCTTATTGATCGTTTGTTGCGTGAGTTTAATGTTGATGCCTCGGTTGGTAAACCATCGGTTTCTTATAAAGAAGCTATTACCAAGGAAGTTGAAGCGGAAGGAAAGTTTGTCCGTCAGAGCGGTGGTAAAGGTCAGTTCGGTCATGTAATTATGAAAGTTAAGCCAACTAGCGATGGTGCAGAATTCAAATTTGTAAATAAAATTGTTGGTGGCTCTATTCCAAGAGAATATATTCCTGCAGTTGAAAAAGGAGCTCGTGAGGCGATGAGTAATGGTCCGCTAGCGGGATTTCCTTTAAACGGTATTTACTGTGAATTGATAGACGGCAATTATCATGAAGTTGACTCGAATGAATTAGCGTTTAAGATTGCCGGTTCAATGGCTCTTCAGAATGCCGCTAAAAAGGCTGGTCCCGTTGTACTTGAGCCGATTATGGATGTTGAGGTGGTTGTGCCGGAGGCTTATATGGGGACGGTTGTTGGTGATTTAAACTCTCGTCGTGGAAAAATTAGTGGCATGATGCCACGTGATGGAGTGAATGTTGTAGCTGTTAGTGTGCCTTTGTCTGAAATGTTTGGATATGCTAACACTTTAAGAAATATATCCCAGGGTCGTGCTGTATTTTCGATGCAATTTTCCAAATACAGTCGCGTCCCGTCTGAAGTATCGAAGAAGATTGTTGATAAGGTAATATAACTTGGAGGATTGCCTAAGTCATGGCTAAAGAGAAATTTGAACGTACAAAGCCCCACGTAAATGTGGGCACGATTGGTCATGTGGACCATGGAAAAACGACATTAACGGCAGCGATGACGAT